>Ga0213820_1000126_pt1 | contig 77063 bp, 72 predicted proteins | sample MC6MC0910MG_FD_179889 | JGI IMG/M metagenome (GOLD analysis project Ga0213820, IMG submission 179889) | Enriched soil aggregate microbial communities from Iowa State University, Ames, United States - MC6-MC0910-MG | ecosystem: Environmental > Terrestrial > Soil > Unclassified | place: USA: Iowa...
AATCTCAGTTCAGAAGCTAGAAATATAGGGAAACTTTGAACAATAAGTTTACCCGCAACAACAGAACTCCCTACAATACACATAGCAAGGCAAATATTCATAATAGCAATAAGTTGATTTTTCAATAACCTTCACTGCTGTCTTCTAATACTGTACTTAATATGTCCGCTAATGCTAAATATAGGTTCTCTGGGTTTTCTGCAAGACGATGACACAAATATAAATACCAATCTTGACCGTATGGCAAATATACTTTACAGTTATATCCCTTCCCTTTTAAACTTTGAAGTAATTCTGGTCGAATACCATAAAGCATTTCTATTTCTACATTTGCTTGCTGAAAATACTGTCGTTGTTCCATCACTTGTATAATGGATTCATCATGCGTAGCTATTGAAATTGGATGTTTTAATTTGATTAAGTGATCCACATATTGAAGATAGCGATTATTCAATGCTTCTGATCTCTCAAAAGCGATGGTACTTGGCTCTTGAAATGCACCTTTCACTATTCGTATTTTCCCTGGGTATTGAACAAGTTCCTGTATATCCGACTCCGTGCGATATAAATGCGCCTGTAACGTAATGCCGATATTGCTATACTGTGCTGCTACCTTTTTATAAACCGTAATAATATCCTCTGTCTTTGAAGATTCCTCCATACTAATCATGAGTAGAATGTCATACTTATTTGCCTGCTGAACAAGCTGAAGTAAATGGTTATAGGCAACCTCTTTGTTTATAGACAAGCCAATATGTGATAAATCGAATGATACGGTTTGCTTCATAGATATGTTGCCCAGTTCTTCAATTAACGCCATGAATTCTTTTGTAGCCTTTTGGCATTCCTCAAGGTGTACAGTATTCTCCCCTATAAACTCCAGTGAAAACCGATAGTCTTTAGTAGATATTTTTTTTGCAATGGCGATGGCTTCAGTTCTTTCTTCCCCTGCTACATAACGTCTTGCAGCCTTCCATAATAGTGGATAAAGTTCTTTCGATAGTAGAAAAGCATCTTTCATTTGATGGTTTCTAGCAGCCAATTTCAATGCTTGAATAACTAATTGTTCTGGCTTTTTCATTTTTTCATCTCCCATTCGTTATTTAAAATTACTGTATCATGGTAATATTGGTAAAAATAGAACCACTTATTATACTTTTTTACGGTACCAATTTTAAGAAGGAGACAGATAAACATGCTGTGGATACCAATAAATAGAGCATTGGATATACCTTTAAATAAACAGGTTTATCAACAGATTCGTGAAAAAATTTTAAACGGAACGTTACAAGGTGGAGAAAGATTGGCATCCACACGTAAACTCTGTTCTGAATTAAATGTTTCTAGAAATGTGATATTAGAGGCTTATGAGCAACTGGTGGCGGAAGGATTTTTAATATCTTATAGAGGTTCTGGTACATTTGTTGTCGATGGTGCATTATTAACACAATCTAACAAAGTACCTTCTAAAAAAAGAACGGAAGAAAAAATAGAAGAACCGAAAATTGATTTTCGTTCAGGCATACCAGCGTTAGATTTATTTCCACGTAAAACATGGGCGAAGTTATCTCATCATATATGGAATGATACAAATCCTGTCCATTTTGGTTACGACCTACCCGAAGGTCGATACGAATTAAGGGAAGTATTAGCCAATTATTTATTACGAACAAGGGGTGTAGAATGTCATCCTAATCAAATTGTCATAACATCCGGTGCTACGCAAGCTTTATCAATTGTTGCTAGATTACTTTTATCTGCCAATGATATGGCTATTATGGAAGACCCCATTACAAATGATATTCAAACGATATTTAGATCCTCGGGGGCTACAATTTATTCAATACCTGTTGATCAATCTGGTATGCAAACATCCTTATTACCACAAGATCAACAGCCGAAATTCGTCTTTATTACCCCTTCCCATCAGTTTCCAATAGGTGGTACTTTACCAATCCAGCGTAGAATTCAATTAATCAATTACGCAAGGTTCAAAGAATGTTATTTGGTCGAGGACGATTATGATAGTGAATTTAGGTATGAAGGTCCTCCCGTCAGTTCACTACAAGGATTAGACCCCCATCGAGTTCTTTACGTTGGATCTTTTAGTAAAATTCTCTCCCCCGCATTACGAATTGGTTATTTGGTTCTCCCAATAGAACTTGTTGAAAAATGCCGTCAGCTGAAATGGTTTTCAGATTTACATACACCTTCGATAGATCAGTTAATTCTTGCTCGTTTTATTAAAGAGGGATACTTAGAACGACATATTGCAAAAATGAAGAAATATTATAGGAACAATAGAGATCTCCTAATCGATTGTTTACAAACAACCTTTTCAAATAACATAAAGATTTTAGGCTATTCCACTGGGCTGCATCTTATAGTGGAACTACAAAACATCGACTTCTCAAATGCGATGCTAGAGAAAATTGAACAGTTTGGTGTGAAAGTATATCCAGTAGAAGATCATTCAATTAGTAAAGGGAAACATAACAATCAAATTATTTTAGGATTTGGGCATTTAACGAGAGAAGACATACAAGAAGGCGTAACTCGATTTTTCCGTGCTGTTTTTGATAAAGAAAAAGGCTAGCGGATTTGCTAAATGGTACTGAGCATAAGGGATTTCCAAAGGAAGATTGGCAACGATGGTTAGCAGCATACACACTGCTATTACACGAAGCTGACAAGTAGATATCCAAAAAATACGCTGAGTGCGATTGCCACTCAGCGTATTTCTATTGATGAGTAAAATTTAGTTGATTGTAGTGCTCGACTCCTGCGCGACAAGGGTGAGACTTAAGCCACGCCCCCAGAAAGCGAGCAATTCGTAACGGAAATCAATATGCAAATACAATATGATTGAGTGTGCTCAGGGAATTTTCATTATTGATTAAAAGCAGCAGCAATGGCTAATGCTTGCATCGGGTCTTTTATCGAATCAAGTGTATAGACAAGCTTGCCATCCTGCCAGACAATCAAGTTTCCTGATTGTTCAACGTCTAAATGCACTAGACCGTTTTCATGTGGAATCGGCAGCGTATGGGATTCTAAATATTCCACTGCTTGTTTCGCTAAGTCTACCCCAGCTGCTGAATTCTCTGTTCGGGTACGGGTTGCTAATGCCCATCTGCCCTCATTCCATCCAGTCCATACCGAACCAGCACCAGCATCCTGATAACCAGTAAGATTGTGTCCAAGCGCTACTTGTTGCCCGCCGTTTTTACTATAGTCTTCATAAGCAATTTGTTTGCTTGCCTCATCAATACTGTCATATAACTTTACAGTAAGCTTGGCAATCGTTGTGGTTGCCGAATTATCTTTTAGCTTTACATCATTTACAGCTATATAGTCTTTACTTTCTAAAAATAGTATTTCAGCTTGTTTATCTGTTGCTGTTGTCGTTGCTGTTAAAAAAGCCCCTTCCGTTAATGGAAGATTATTTGGTAAATCGACCGCTAAGTCTGTTCCTAGCTGCTCTTTTATCGTTTTCAATGCTTCTGCCTGTGTTACTGAAGAGACTGTGTCTTCCTGTTTTGTTCCAGAAGCGCCATCTTGGTTTTCGGTACCTTGCTGTTCGTTGGATTGCTGTTCTTGCTGTGGCTGATCTTGTTCAACTGTAGTCGTATCTTTTTCAGAACATGCTGCAAGCATACTAACCATTACCACACTTGTAAAAAGTAATTTTTTCATTAAGACACCTCTCTATTTGCTATTACGTTTTAGCGCTATTGCCTCTGCTAGTCTTATGCTGAATTTAGTTTATTTTCCCCATTCTTCTCTCAGTTAAACGTCAAACTAGCGGAGTTCATTAATTTGCTTCGTCAAGTCGTTAAATTTACGATCGAGCATGGCGTAATCTTTATCTTTTACCGTTAAAAAGCTAAGTTTGCCGAGTATTTCTTGTCTTTCATTTTCAAGCTTTAAGCGCAGTGTACTTGTATCATCGGCTTGTTGCGGTGCGCTATCTCTCCACTTTTTCTCAATGCCTTTGTTTTTCAGCTCCCACACGCTGTTCGTTGTTTTTTCTAAAAAATAACGATCATGGGATACAACGAGCAAAGTACCTGTATACAGCTCCAATGTTTTCTCCAATTGTTCTCTTGATGGTAAATCAAGATGGTTTGTTGGCTCATCTAAAATGAGCACATTTTTTTCCTCTAATATATAAGCCATCAGCTTACATTTCACACGTTCTCCCATACTCATATTGCCAATAGGTGCTGTCCAATGATTCGCCGTAAAACCTAAATGTTTCATCACATTGCGGACTTGACCTCTTTCTTCAAAAGTCTCCCTGTAAAAGTATTGCGCCGGCGTAAGCTCAAGTGGCAAATCAAAGACGTCCTGTGTTAAATAGCCGATATTAGCAGCGGGCGAAATCCATATCTCCCCATCCGCTTTTTCTTGTCCTATCAGCACCTTTAATAAAGTAGTTTTCCCACTACCATTTGGACCTGTAATCGCAATTTTTTCACCGAATTTAATCGTCATCGTGAGCTCTTTAAATAGCAGACGTTGCTCAAAAGATTTTGTTACATGCTTACACTCTAAAAAGCGTTTGCCTACTCGCTGGTTTGTCTCTACTGAAAAGCGTACTTCCTCTTCTTGCTTAAGTTGCTCCACTTTATTTTTTGCTAGTTCCTTTTCCAATCGTTTTTTCTTTGATTTTACTTGCGCATCCATTCGTTTAGCCTTTACTCGATAAAACTCCTTCACACCCTCTTGCTTCGTCGATTGCGCATGCGCCTTATGCGACCAAGACGAAAGCTCATTCATCTGTGCTTCAATCCGCTCAACGTTTTTTTGCTGTTTATCGTAGGCACGTTGCTGTGCTAATCTTTGTTGCTCTCTTGCCGCCATATAACTTGTGTAGTTTCCACTATGCTCTAACAGTTTGCTGTCTTCCAGTGACCATATTTTTGTGGCAACTTCATCTAAAAAATAACGGTCATGGGATACTACAATAATCGTACCGTCATATTTTTTAATTTGGGCAATCAGCAGTGCTGTACTTAATTCATCTAAGTGATTGGTCGGTTCATCCAACAATAATAGCTGTGCATGTTGCGAAAAGCCTCTTGCTAGTCGTCTTTTCAGCTTTTCACCACCACTTAAAGCTGTAAACTCGGTATTTGGCACATGCCATTTAGCGAGTAGATCCGCTTCCTCAGTACTGACTTCCCAATTATCGATTGTTGCTTGCTCTTGTTCCACATAAGCCATTTTTAACTGCTGTAACGACATGAGCTGTCCTGCTGTAGGTGTTAGTATGCCTTGAAGTAGCTGTAATAATGTCGATTTCCCCGCGCCATTTTTACCTATTATGCCAATGACTTCACCTTGTTTTATCGTAGCTGTCACATTGTCAAAAATAAGTGTATCATTCACTTCATAGTGGACATTTTGTAATTTTATAAGTTCTTTCATTTTATCCATTCCTCTCGATATAGAGGGACAAAAAAATCCCTCCAATTATTTTGGAAGGATTAGTCGCGAAAATATCATACACAAAAAAGCCCAATGAAAGAAACATTTGAATGGCATTTTGAGTATGTGTTTAACAATAGCAGGCACTTCGCCTATTATCATTGCACTTTATGGAAAATGGGCAGACTAATCCTATTTTTGATTCATTGAAATATACATTTCATGTGCACAAAATAAGATTAGTTAATCATTAGCCACCCATCTTCCCTTCATCTTTAGTTACAGTAATTGTAACATTAAATGCTGAAAAACAGAATTTTTTAATAATCATTTTTTTGTCATCGGAACAATGTCGACTAAAATAACAAAGGATTCATCGTGAACCATCGACGAACCCCTCGTAATAAAGACCCTTTATCTAAAACATTCGAATGCAAGAATGTTTTCGCGCATAATTGTACTGAAACGCCAGCCAGATCGACTACTCCAGCGGAATCCTGCAATAAATTCTCTACCGATAACCGTCGGGAAAAACCAAAAACTTCTGCCGCTTGTCGTCCATATAAACGTATTTCTAAATAAACATCTTTGAATTCCGTTAGAGCCTCCGTGCCAGGCAGGCATAGCTGGCGAAAAATTTGGTGGTGCACTCATTGGCATTTGGCCAGCAGGTGGTTGACCCATATTTGGCGGTGGACCAAAGTTAGGCGGTTGACCTATATTTGGCGGTGGGCCAAAGTTAGGCGGCTGCCCCATATTTGGTGGTGGGCCAAAGTTAGGTGGTCGACCTATATTTGGTGGTGGGCCAAAGTTAGGCGGTTGACCCATATTTGGCGGTGGGCCAAAGTTAGGCGGTTGACCCATATTTGGCGGTGGGCCAAAGTTAGGTGGTTGACCCATATTTGGTGGAAAATTAAAATTAGGTGGGCCAGGCAGTCTAAAGTTTTCCCCGAATTCATTATTTGGATATTGATTCAATACATACTCCCCCTTTTACATAATTCAATATATGTAAAGGGGCGAAAGCCGGTTGAGCCATTGCCTACTTGTCAAAATGCATTAAAAATTCCTTATGCTAAATATGATTGCATCACTTGCCAATCCTTTAGCTTTTCATCAAAAGATTTAATATTTTTGCCAGGAATCGGGCTAGTAGAAGGCATTTTGTGATAATCACGCCCATCTAATACTGCAAAGCCAATATGCTTTTTAAACACTTCAAATGCCTTACCGCCATTAAAGAGCACAAGTTTAATATTTGGAAAGTGGATAAAGAGCGTTCGGAAATCATTCGGTACTTCATTACGAATGGCGGCATCTAAACTACCTTTTCGCTCACATGATTCAATTGTATCCCACAGACCGATATGACTTTTCTTTAACAACGCTATGCGTTGCTCATAATTTAACGGAATCTCTTGCTTTAAAATATGCCCAATAATTGACCAAAAATGATTGCGCGGATTGCCATAATATTGTTGCTTCTCTAATGATAACTTTCCTGGCATCGAGCCGACGATAAGCACCTTTGTTGATGCATCAATCACAGGTGGCAGTACATTTTTTACTTCATCTGACACAATTATCACTCCTTTCTTTTATTTTAGCGTAACGTTTTTTAATTGCTAAACGATACTAACTTATAGCTATCCTAAATTTTTTGATGATTTATGATAGACTATTTTTAAATACTTTCTTTAGTTCTTAAGGAGGCATTCTCATATGACAGCATACAAAAGTGTATGGATTATTGAAGATGACTTTCGAGTAGCAAACATTCACACAGATTGTATACATACTATAGGCGGTTTTATCGTTACTGAAAGTTTACGAACGGGACAAGAAACGATTGAAAAGTTAAAGCAGTCCTCTCGTTTACCAGCTATTATTTTAATAGATTTGAATATGCCAGATGTTGAAGGCAGCTCTTTAGTACGCCATATACGCCATCTTCATCCTGCTATTAAAATAATTGTTATATCAGTAGCAACAGAAAGAGGTTTAATAAAGGACGTCGTGGATTTAGGGATTTTCGATTACTTAATTAAACCGTTTGAACAACAACGACTGCAACAAGCGTTTAAAAAATACTTGCATGAATCTTATTTATTTCAAAATCGCACAAGCGTCACACAACAAGACCTCGATTCCATATTTTATCGTAAATCGACTATTACAGAAGAAAGCCACGTAAAAGGCATCGATTTGCATACATTACAAATTGTAAAACGTATTTTTGAAGACCAACAGTTCCAAGAGCTGACAGCTTCACAATTAAGTGAGCTAATTGGTTCTAGCCGTTCAACCGCTCGTCGCTATTTAGAATACCTCGTTAGCGAACATTTTTTGTACATAAAACCTATTTACGGCACGATCGGCAGACCTGAAAGAAAATATATTTATGATGGAACTTATGAACAAAATAAATAGAATGTTTCTTATTTAACATATGACCATATTCTTCCCTTCCCTTTAGCACCATGCTACCTTGTAATAGTCAGAATACTCAATAAAAGGGAGGGGCTTTTATGAGTCTAAGTATTATTGGCTTTTTTACTATTATGATTATTGTTGCGCTACTCATAAGCGGCCGTGTCTCACCGCTTGTCGCCATGGTTATTCCTCCAATAATAGCAGCATTCATTGCTGGTTTTAATGTCAGTGAATTGGGGGAGTTTTTTAGTTCAGGACTAAGCTCTGTAATGAACGTAGCGGTGATGTTTATCTTTGCTATTATTTTCTTTGGCATTATGCAGGATGTTGGATTATTTGAACCATTGATCAATAAAATGATTGCGCTTTCAAAAGGTAATATCGTTGTCGTTGCTGTTATCACGGTGCTAATTGCTGTTGTAGCTCAACTAGATGGCTCTGGTGCTTCCACGTTTTTAATTACGATTCCTGCATTATTGCCTTTATATTTACGGTTACGCATGAATCCGTACTTATTGCTTTTATTAATCGCAGGAGCTGCAGCAGTAATCAACATGGTACCTTGGGGAGGCCCTTTAGGTCGCGTGGCTTCGGTATTGGAGATAGATGTTACTGAATTATGGTATCCATTAATCATTATTCAAATGATTGGCGTTGTTCTAATGTTAGCGTTGGCACTGTACTTAGGTTTTCGAGAAAAGAAACGGATTTTAAAACAATATGGCACACTAGATTTTACGCAAAATGCCCATTCTATCACGCAAGGTGTTGTGTCATCAGAAGTAGACACCACTTTACGCCGCCCAAAATTATTATGGGTCAATGCGCTAATAACGATAGTGGTAATCGGAATATTAGTTGCAGGTATTGTCCCTGCAGCATTAGCCTTTTTAATCGGTGTTGCTGTCGCCCTGCCAATTAACTATCGTACACCTAAAGAACAAATGGAACGCGTGCGAACACACGCCCCGAGCGCTTTAACGATGGCATCCATTATTATAGCCGCTGGCTTATTTTTAGGTATCCTCAATGGTACAGGGATGTTAACGGCGATTGCTAATAATGCCGTACATATTTTACCGTCAGCACTATCATCCTATTTACACATCATCATCGGCATTTTAGGCGTACCATTTGATCTGTTACTAAGTACGGATGCTTATTATTTTGCCTTATTTCCAGTAGTTGAACAGATTGGCTTATCTTTCGATATCGATTCGCTATCAACCGCTTACGCTATGATTATCGGTAATATTGTAGGTACATTTGTGTCACCACTTGCACCTGCTGTCTGGTTAGCTTTAGGCTTATCAGGCTTAGAAATGGGGAAACATTTAAGATATTCTTTCTTTTGGATGTGGGGGTTAAGTATTGTTTTACTAGGCATCGCTATAGCCCTAGATATCATTTCAATCTAATGAAAAAAAACCAGTTGTCAATACAGCATCGACAACTGGTTTTTTTATAGCGGAAAGGCAGAGCCCTTAAGTATGTTTTTAGAGCTTTTTTTAAGAAGCTTATGAGATGAATGCTGTTGTTTGTATGTCTTTACAATTTCATAACCGATACAATACCCGATCCACGGAGGAAGCTTGCCACCATATAAAAATTCAACATGATTGTCTAAGCCTTTAACATTCAAGTTGGGCAAAAAATATGACTGCCATATGGCTATCATTTTTGCCGAAGAATAATTGCTCAACCAGGGTGCTAACCATTGAGCACCGTAAAGTTCCTCCACTGCACATTCCGCTAAGCCCTCCAAAATTAATGAATCTAGTAGCGTCACTTCCTTTAACGATTTGTTTAAGTATTGTAATCGGCAAACATGATTGTACTCATGTGCAAATAATGCTTTAAGCTCCTGCCTTTCAAGCTCTCCTATTAACAAAAATAATGCATCTGGATAGGCAACGCCATTTTTATTCGTTCGTTTTTGTTCTTGTGTTAGAGGAAATATATAAATTGGTATATCAGGACCGCTCCATTTCTTCTTTAAATAGAAAAATTCCTCCTGGACAATATCCCAACAATGTCGCTCCTGTAATTTCTTCATATTGATGTGTTCATGTGCTTGAAAAAGCCCCTGTTGCTGTAATTCATACTGTATTTGTTGTGGCGTTCCACCTTTAAAATGTTCAAGTAATCGACTACAAAGAATCGTACATTGTAACTCTTCAACATCTCTACTACGCGTTAATTTTTGACTAGTTTTGAACTCATGTAGCCAATCATCAGTTGGTATGACCGACATCCATGCACCCCCTTGCGATAGCTTATGTTGCCAATAGACAATCGGCTAGTGATAAATGTATGCAACGGCATATATTAACTTGTAAGGACGTAGAAAGGAGGAGATTCTTGTGAATCCAGCTGATTGTTATAATCTTTGCTGTAAATATCACGGTAAACGCGTAAGAATTACTGATAAATCTGGCAATGTTCATGTTGGAGAAATAACTAGAGTGGATAGAGACCAGGTATGGATTCTGCCTGATAGACAATATAGAGGATATGGCTTAGGTTTTTGGGGTTGGGGCTTTAGACCAGGATTTGGCGCTGGACTTGGCATCGGTTTTGCATTTGGCGCAATTGCAGGTATTGCATTAGCACCTATATTATTTTTCTAATCTATAAATACCTAGAATATCCGTTTCTATATAGAGAAAAATAAGCCATTTCATTATTGTGAAATGGCTTATTTTTTTATTGAATTTTCTCTTGTTGCTGTTTTCGCTCGATTAATTCCGATACTGTTACAAATGTATAGCCCTGTTTTTTTAAGGTTGGGATGATTTCTTCTAGGGCCTTAATTGTTTGTGTGCGGTTGCCGCCTCCATCATGAAATAAAATGACATCCCCTGGTTTTGTTCCACCAAGTACCTTCTGCACGATTTTACTTGTGCCCGGTTCTTTCCAATCTTGTGTGTCTTGATGCCAAGACCACATGACCACCTTATAACCATTTTTTACAGCCGTATTAATCATCTTTTCGTTGTAATTGCCACCAACAGGTCGGAATAATACAGGCGCATAACCAGTAATGTTTGTAATCATTTGGTTCGTCTGCTGTAGTTCATCCTGTAATTTAGGGATTGAAACTTTAAATGGGTGAGTGTAAGTATGGTTGGCTAATTCATGGCCCTCATTATAAGTCCGCGAAACAACATCTGGATACTTTTCTGCATTTTGACCAATAATAAAAAAGGTACCCTTTGCTTCATACTTAGCTAAAACATCGAGAATCATGGAAGTGTATTTAGGATGTGGGCCATCGTCAAAAGTTAACGCAACAATTTTATCTTTTGTATTAATATCCCACACAACTTCACCAGTCTCCTCATATTCACTTCGCCCTTTTTCTGCAGAGGTACTCATTTCTGTAAAACCTAACGAAATGAATAAAAAGCAAGCCGTCAAAAACAATACATTTTTACGTATCACAGTATCACCTCCCATGTTTATTGCATATTACAGCTCATCTTACTATTTACGAAAGCCACTGAATTATACTTCTAAACGACTGTCTGATTTTACTTACGCGATGCAAATTATTATGTTAAAAAATAATCAATTTTAGAGTGCCAGGCACACATACAATTTCCACACAATTCAACAAGTATCAAGTAATGAATCCACGTAAACGCCTGCTCAGAACGACGTAACGTAAGACGCAACAAGCCGCGCGACTGCGAGGGTTGCGGCTTACGTCGTGCTATGCGGAAAGCGCAGTGGATTTTTACGCTTTAGAAAACAGAATTGTTTGAGTGCCAGGCACTCAAACAATTTTTAGTAGAAATACCGAACACCTTTTTATCTATTGCCATATGTATAGAGAGAAAAGGAGTGATGTTCATGGTAACAATTGAGCCTATTATGATTAAAGGTCATTTTTTCACTGCTGTAGTTGTGCATTTACCGAAAACGACCTTACTAACGATTTCTAATGATACGGGCTACATTATGTGTGGTGCATTAGATATCGGTCTTTTAAATAGCCGCTTATTAGATAGAAAAATTGTTGCTGGTCGAGCGGTTGGCGTCAAAACGATCGATGAGCTATTAACAGCCCCATTAGAATCCGTTACTTTTGAAGCCGAGCAACTAGGGATATTCGCAGGAATGACCGGCGTAGAAGCATTGTTAAAAATGATTTAAAACATGCTCGTGCCAGTCGGGAGGTGGAAGTCAAATGTATTACGCACATGCCCAGCCGCAATCACACCATCCATCGCGAATGATGACCGTAACCGGAAATGGAAAAGTAGTCGCGCAAGCAAGCTATGTCCAACTTCAAATAGAAGTGACGACACAAGGAAAAAATGTGCAACAAGCGCAACAAGAAAATGCTAGCACGATGAATCGTGTTATACAATCCATCTTGGCACTAACCATTCCAAGGGAAAATATCCAAACGGCTGCCTATACGATTGCGCCTATCTATGATTATGTAGAAGGAAAGCAGGTGTTTACAGGCTATGAAGTGACAAATGCCATTACTGTTAAAGTACCAGATACAAATCTTGTAGGAGCCGTTATTGATACGGCAGTAGAAAATGGGGCAAACCGTATTTCTTCTATCCAATTCAAAATAGATCATGCCGATGTTTACTACCAGCAAGCCCTTAGCTTGGCACTTCATAATGCACAAATGAAGGCTAACACAATCGCACAAACGATGCATTTAGCTTTACATCCACAACCGCTAGAAATTGTGGAAGAAAACGAAAGTGGTCCTGTGCTCTACAAATCGATGGCAATGGCCGACTCGACAATCACAACACCTATTGAACAAGGACAGATAACCATTAGCGCTGCTGTTCGTGTTACCTTTCAATATTAACAAAACAAAGCCAGACTTCATTCACTCGAATGTAGTCCGGCTTTTTCCCCTATAGTTGTGCATCCCATATGCGTTCAATTACCACTTCATTATCCATATAGCTTATTTGATAAACATCTGGATTACTTAACTTTTGCCAAAACGTAAAGTCAATATCATGCTGATAGCTCTTCATCAGTAAAGCGATTAGGTTGCCATGACTGACAATAACGCTATGTTCCGCTTGTCCTTCAATCACTTCTTTTACTACATTTTTGACGCGTGTCATCGCTTCTTGACTTGACTCCCCACCTGTATACTTCAAATTTAAATCAGTAAAAGTGCCTTTTAGTTTTTCAAACCAATCTGGTAAGTTGTCCGTGCTTAATATGCGTTCTCCAAGCCGTTTATCTATTTCAATTTTATGATTCGTGCTTTTACTTAATGGTTCTATTGATTGAATGGCACGTAAATATGGACTCGAAATGATGCGATCGATTTGCATCGTATGAAAAAATTTTGCTAAACGCTCCGCCTGCATAAGCCCCTTTTCCGTTAAAGATGCATGAAAGATTGCCCTTGTGCCTCGCAATGTCTAATAATATAAATCTTCTTCATTTGGCTATCCTCCCTTTTATGATAATAATATATACCTTATTTTACCTTTTTTGTGAATTACTCATGAATGATAAATAATCATCATATATTTAGTCAGTGTAAAAGATGATCTTAGAGGAGGATATGATGCAAGCGGAAAACAAACGCCTTCGGACAATTCAACATCTTGCTCATGAAATTATGGATGAGATGAACGCAGGGAAAGAACTGAATGAGCTCGATACATTAATTCCGATCATTGATAATTTAGCCAGAGCAATCGGTGATTTAACAGATGCATTTGGAAATTATTCAATAGATTATGTCGAGGAAAAAGTAAAAAATGCACATGCCCTGTTGTTTAAGAAAGATAAAATAGATATGTACCAATTACGACATTAGGAAACATCCGCCGTTGCCGAACATTCACGACATAGCAAAAAAGTGTTAGATTGATTGTCGTCAATCTAACACTTTTTCTCTTGTGCCTCGGCTTCTACCGTCATTAATGCTCTTCAGGTGTAAATGTTTTGCAATCTGTTTCTTCACTATTGGATGCCTGCTGACCTTTTTGACTAACAACGTAAATAGCCTCTGCAGTACATTTGTTTCCAGAGCCCCAATACGTGCAGTTATTGACTTCACATAGAATCTGTTGTGCCATCGTATCACACCTCCTCTTTTGTTATCCTTAACAAAATCGAGGGTTTCAATACTTCATGAAAGAAACAAGCCCAAAAATAACCGAAAGAATTAATAGAAGCGTTGTTATGATACTCATTTTATAGCGACTAATTTATTTGCTGCGTGACAATGTTTAATATTATTTTCATGCTGATCTTCAAATTGATAAGAACGATAATAGGCAATCGACCACTGCTGATATAAATCTTTGATTTCACCTTCTTTACATATCCCTTTCACAAATGGTGCTAAATCTTCGGGAATAGCTACTTCGTCTGTAAATACGGTAATCATATTAATGCCATCTAGCTTTGTATGGGATTGCATTGCTTGAATAATGCGCTGCCAATCTTGACGTTCTAAAAAGTGAAATAAGCCATGTGAAATAATACAATCATAGGACCGCTTAAACTCATATGTAGTAATATCTTGTACAACTGCTTGTAAGTTATGTAATTGGTGCAATGCTTTGTATCGATTAATTTTTGCAATACCTGCCTCTGAAATATCGATGGCTTCTACCTCAAACCCAAGCTGGGCTAAATACACTGCATGCCTGCCATCACCACATCCTATATCTAAAATGCGTGCACCTGCTGGTAACTTTTTGGCCCATTCAACGACTTCCTCACTCGGGTTACCAAAAGCGTAATGTGTATCTGCTAAGTAATCTTGCTCCCAAAACGGTTTCAATCTACCAACTCCCCCTATAAAGAACATGCTTTGACCGTAACTTTATCAAAGCATGCCCATAATCTATTGCGTAATAATTAACATATCATTTTCATCAAATTCCCACATATCGCCATGTGCAACTTCCCAATAAAAGCCGTTCGGGTCTTGGAAATAGCCGCTATAGCCTCCCCAAAATACTGTTTCAGGCTCCTTTACAATGTTGGCTCCTGCTTTTTTAGCTAACGAAAATATGTCATCCACTTCTTCCTTTGTCTTCCCATTATATGCGAGCGTGATGCCATTAAAGCCAGTGCCTACTGTTGGTGGATTCGCTTCATTTATGTCCTTGACTAGTCGCTCTAGTGGAAATAGCGAAATTTTTGTACCGCCATTATTAAAAAAGATTACATCTGGATTTGATTCATCCCCATAGACCACTACCTCGAAGCCAAGCCCTTCGCGGTAAAATGCTAGCGATTCAACCATATTTTTCACACCTAATGTAACTAAATTTAAACGATTCATCCGATCATCTCCTTTTCTACAGTGTCTAATACTTATTCTACTATTACGATTGAATTCCCTTTTATCCCCATGTAACGCAACACAAATCAGTATGCCGCTACATAAGATACATTAAGATACATTAAGATAGTAGCTTATAGATGGGAGGAATTTCGCTGTATTACAATCCTTATCCGTATTACGCTTATACAAACCAATATCCAAATTGGAGCAATGCTAATCCGCCTTCACCGTATCATTTCCCTAGACAGCTTGCGATGCCTACATCTCCTACAAACCCTAATCAGTACCCGCCCATTAATACAATGAAGTTTAAGACGTCAGCTAAGCAAATCCAGTCCATTATGCAACAAGCTCAATTACTAACAGAGAAAATTGAAGGGTCCGATCAATTTGCACACGATCTTAAAAATGCTGCCCAGCTTTCCAAGCAAGATGAGGTCGAAAAACTTATTTCCTCTGCCGGTGTGACGACGAAATTTGAAGCAAAATATACGCCAGACAATATTCGCATTGTCTTACAAGAAGGTGGGTGCTGTAGTATCGCCGTCATATTGTATTGGTGATGGAGAAGAGCCTTCTACAGAACTTGAAAACTGTATTGGTTATACTAGAACATTCAGTATTAATGCCAAAGCAAAAAAGTGTTAGATTGATTGTCATCAATCTAACACTTTTTCCCTTGTGCCTCGGCTTCTACCGTTATTAATGCTCTTCAGGTGTAAACGTTTTGCATCCTGTTTCTTCACTATTGGATGCACGCTGACCGTTTTGACTAACAACGTAAATAGCCTCTGCAGTACATTTGTTTCCTGAACCCCAATACGTGCAGTTATTGACTTCACATAGAATCTGTTGTGCCATCGTATCACACCCCCTCAAATCTATTTAGAATAATTCTAAATAATCACACAAAAAATTTCAATAATCAAGCTATAAATTAGTGTTATTTAACTATCCATTTGAAAATAATTCTAAATAAATATATTATCAGAATTATTTGTTTTTTCAAAAATTTTGTAGTAATTTGCTGGTTTTTTATATCATTTGATATGTACGACTAAATTTATACATATCAAATATGCTTATGCCCCGTTTTGAAAGAACAAAAGCCTACAACACAAAATATGGGGGACTCCACTATATTGCAATCTTTATCCGCATTGAAATTTTTATAACCATGCACTCCGATAGAACTTGTAAACTATTTTAAATTATGCTAAAGTATTTGATATTAATATTTCTGAAAATTTATATTTTTCTTATCAAGAGAGATGGAGGGATTGGCCCTATGAAGTCTCAGCAACCAGTCTATAGGCATGGTGCTAATTCCAATTGGCGAGATTCGCGAAAAGATGAGAAGACTGACTTCAGTAGCATTAGAGTCCTCTTCTACAAGTAGGGCTCTTTTTTTGTTTTTAAACTAGAATTACTTTCATCATAAAATCACGAACTTAATAGAGCGGCGGTGACCACAGCGTGAAAAGCAAGCGTAGTGAAGTAAGCGGCTCGCTGCTCACGGAAGGCGTCATAATGATTTACCTTTTGATGTTCGTATTGAATGATGGAATTGATTCACCACTCATAATAAAGAAAGCAGGGATTAATCATGACAAATGAACTTTTACAAACATTACAACTATTAAAATCAAAGCAATGGATCGACTTAACACACACATTCGGCCCTAACTCACCACATTTCTTTATGTTTGAGGATGCTAAATTTGAAACGTTATTTTCTCACGATGATGGCTTCTTTGCGCAACAATTTACGTTTCCCGGGCAATATGGCACACATATCGACCCACCTATCCATTTCGTTGCGGGTACACGCTATTTAGACGAATTAGCATTAAAAGAACTTGTCCTTCCACTTATCGTCATTGATAAATCCAAGGAAGCTGAATCGAACCATGACTTCACGTTAAGCGTTCAAGATATTTTAGATTTCGAAGCGGAACATGGAGAAATTGAAGCAGGGACATTTGTTGCACTGCGGACGGATTGGAGTAAACGTTGGCCTGACAAGGATTTGTTCAGTAATAAAGACGAAGATGGTCATAACCATATTCCAGGTTGGGGATTAGAAGCGTTACAGTTTTTATTTACGGAACGGAAAATAAGTGCTATCGGTCACGAAACATTCGACACTGATTCAGCGGCTGATTTCCGCAAAAATGGCAAGTTAGATGGTGAATACTTTGTATTAGATCAGGATACATATCAAATTGAATTAATGACCAACTTAGATAAGCTACCAGCAAAAGGAGCCGTCATTTTCAATATTGTAGCAAAGCCTGAAAAAGCATCAGGATTCCCAGTGCGTTCATTTGCTATTTTGCCTTAATTTTAAACAAAAAAGGTCTGCTCCAATGTCCGTCTAGACAAATGAAGCAGACTTTTTTATTTCATTGTATTTCTTTTTTTAAAGACAAAGTAAACGATAACCATTATAACTATAAACAGTAATACTGCATAAAGACTATATTGAGATAAATAGAAGCCAACAAAACGCCATTTATTGCCTAATGCTATTCCTAACGTAATGAAGGTAAATGTCCATATGATAGCACCCGCATAGGCATAAACAGCAAATTTTCTATAGGGATAGTTGTTTATAGCGGCAATATAGGCTGTTATATGACGAATACCTGGAATGAAAAAGCCAATTAGTAACAGTACAGGCCCTATTTTTTTAAATAATTTCCTCGTAAAATCAATTTTTTGGGCGGTTATATGAATTTTCGGTCCGTATTTTTGTAATAACGGTAAACCGAAGCGATAGCCTATGTAATAGCTAAGCGTGATCCCCCCTGCAGCGCCCACAGCAGCACTTATCAATGTAGGAATATGCTCTAAATTTTCTCGATAAACACAATACCCTATGTAAGTTAAAAAAATTTCGTCAGGAAGTGGTAACCCGACAATCCCTCCAACTAGTATAAGTATAATTCCAAAATACCCGTAATGTTCAATTAGAGATTGTACGTGATGCACTATTATCTACCCCACCTAAAGCCTAAATTTTTCTATTCGTTCTTACATTAACATAAGCAACAGTAAGTCCATTTATTCTATAATAATTTTTGCATAGATTTAATCATTATTACATGTATAGTAATAATGTACAATCTTCACAGCGCCATTTTCGCTAAATTCAGTTATTTACTATAATTCCCGTTCTCGTATCTACCTATCTCTTTTACTACTTCATTTTAGACCTACTTGTTCTAAATTAGCTGTAGCTTGCGCAATGCATAATCAATGCCATCTTCAGTGGATTTCATCGTAATCATGTCAGCTATCTTTTGTAAGGTTATACTGCCATTCCCCATTGCTATACCATATCCAACTTGTTTAAACATCTCAATATCATTATCTCCATCACCAAAAGCAAGTGCCTCTTCCGGACGTAGCTTAAAATACTGAAGTACCGCTTCCACCGCGATGGACTTTGAAACTTCCACTTGCAAAACATTTGTAATCATTGGATGCCATCGTTCAAACTTTAAATGAGGAAATTGTTTCATGTACTTCTGTTCGTCCTGACTATTTACGTATAAACACATTAAATAAACTTGTTTATTTAAAATATTGTCATCAATTGGAGGATATTCAACTAAAGATAATGTCTCTTTCATTGCCTGTAGTGTTTTAGGTTGATGCATGCCATTCATTGATAGTTGATCTGTAAAAAATGACAAACTATGATGATTGTCATCAGCAAATGCTTTAACGCTTTGTACGATTTCTTGTGCGATGGGACTTGAATAAATTATTTTGTCTTTATGCTGAACATAAGCACCATTCGCCGTAATAAACGTTTCAATACCTAATTCCTGCAAAGAGTGGCACATGGAAAGCGGCCTCCCTGTTGCAGCTACTAATCGAATTCCTTTATTTTTAAGTTTGTGTAGCGCATTCTTTGTAGTGCTTTCAATACAACCATCCTCATAGTTAATGAGCGTGCCATCCACATCAAAAAATACTATTTTACAGTCCATTAAATTGTACGCCCCTTTTAGGAAAATATAGGTATTATCGCTTTTTATTGTACTTGATAAATTATAAAATTTCCTTCATCCAACCGCATATTATTGAATAGTAAAAATATCCTACATGTATTATAATAAACCTACTTATAAAATTTCTAAAAAAGAGCGGTCTAGGTATGTCAGAAGTAATTTAACAAAGTAGACTAAATCATTTAACTTTTACTTCTAAACCACCGATAAATACTATTGCTAGTATATTTAAACAAACATTCAACGTCCATAAAGATAATACTTTCATCACGATAAGGCGTATACCAAAAAACATAGAATTGCTAAAATAGTAAATAATCCATTACATATATTGAACGAGTGTTTTCACTATTTAAATAGAACTAAAGAAATGTTAGAAACTCGATGCAGAGGAGTTGGTTCATATGGGTTTTAATATTTACTACTACGAAAGTAATGTGGATTGTAAATTTTGCAAAAAACAATATACGACTTATAAGGTACGACCAAATCGTTTTAAAATAATCGAAGAGCAATCTGATTTTATGCCTGTTTATGAAGGGTTAAATCCACTGCTGTATGAAGTTGCTGTCTGCCCGCATTGCGGATATGCCTACCATAAATCGATGACGCGAACGTACGGACCTTTTATGTTACTAATTGACGAACTGTATATTAAAGAACTCCATAAGCCAATGAACATCTGCCAAGAACGAACGATTGATGATGCCATTGTTAGCTATAAACTAGCCTATCTCGTCGCAAAAGCCTCCATGGAAGAAGCGCTTTTAATGGCTAATATCGCACTAAAAATAGCTTGGTTATATCGTTTAAAAAATGAAAGCGAAGCGGAAATTCACTATTTACAAGCCGCAAGAGATTTTTACAGTAAATCTTTCGCTTCCAATCAAGAGGGCAGCGAACGTATTCAATACTTACATGCTGAATTAAGTCTTCGCCTCGGTGATATTGTAGAAGCGAAAAAAGGTTTCTCACGCTTAATAGCAGATCGTAGTGTTTCAAATAAATATCGTAAATTAGCACGTACTCGTTGGGAAAACTATAAATATGACGAACACCCTCAAAATGTCGCTGAAAATAAACACGAAGTCAGTAAATAGTTGAGAAGGGAGAGGAAACGCATGCTGCTGTTCGGAAAAAAAATCGATGCACGAGAAGAAGATATTTTCTCAGAATTACATCATTTTTTACTACGGAAAAATAATCGTCACTTAACGAATGATGAAATTGTTGCATTAACAGGCATTTCATCTGATTTACTTTATAAATGGGTGAAGACAGGGAAATTAAAAACATCCATCTTCCCTAATCTAGGTGCACCATGTGAACGATGCGGTAAACTTACACAGGCAAAAATTTGTGTGAACTGTGCCTCATCCATTGTTAACACCCTACAGCAAGAAGAAAAAGATCAAGCATGGTTTAATAAAATCCAGCGCCAAAATCCAAGAGCTAGCGCCTATCACTACAAATAAAACAACAAGAATCTACCTACATTGCAGGGCAGAACTGCAATGGTGTAGATTCTTTTTTTATTGAGCTACTTCGCCTTTTTTGACTATTTCCATCATAATTCTCGTTACATAGTCCGCCTCGCGATTTTTGATTACTGCATCATAAATGTATTCTTCATATGCATACTGCCCTAGCTCGTAGCCATTTTCAGCCATGACTTTAAATAATCGTTCATACGTTTGTCCAAGTGTTGTAGATAATCCGGTATGGTAACCAATAATAAAATCCCCTTCGATCGCCTTAAAATATGGATGCCCTTCTTGCGGATGCGGCTGCTCCATATATAAGTAGCAATAATTATCATAGTTACCAGCTAAAACTTGCTCCCTTTTCGTGATGCCCCCAATCGGGTAGCCTGTATCGAGTTGAGACCGATCCAATTCATCAATAAAATCCGAGACTGCCTTTACAAACTGTTCTTCTGTAGAATCTTCAATATTTCTGCTTAAATATAATGTTTCCTCCGGGTAATGCCCGATTGTAATGCTGTCAAAATCTATTTGCAGTGCTTCCTCTGTTGTATCGATTTTTACCTCAATAATACTTTCAATCATTTCAAGCTGTTGTCGTTTTTTTGCTACAAGCTCCTTTTGCTGATGCATCAAGTCTAAAAAATTTTCTGGTGATTTATTTGCCATATACTTTTGAATTTCTTTTAAAGACATACCAACCGTCTTTAATAATTCAATCACGCTAAAAAAATCATATTGCGCGATGGAATAGTAACGATAGTCTTTACTGTCCTTCATAATTGGTGATAGTAAACCAATTTGGTCATAGTAAATAAGCGTTTGTTTATTAACCTTACAAAGCTTAGCAAATTCCCCTGTTGTAAAATATTTTACGTTTTTATTAAGCATTTTAAGTTTCCTCCCTTGACTATATAGTTACTATATACTTTAGATTGTAACTATTCACAATACATTAAGAAAGGTTTTGACATTATGTTCACGGAAATACGTGACATCACAGCTTTAAACAAAGAAGAAGTATTAGCATTACACATCGCTGATAATCAGCAGGACTTTATTGAAACGACGCAGCAATGCCTAGACGAGGCGGAAAGCGATCAGCGCTTTATTCCTGTTGGCTTGTACAAGGAAGGGAGCGCGGTAGGCTTCGCAATGTACGGTGTGTTTCCACACGAGGATGACACACAACGCGTATGGTTAGACCGCTATTTCATCGATGAGCGTTATCAGCATCAAGGGCTCGGGAAGTATTTTTTACAGCGACTGATTGATTTTTTACAAGCAAAATACAATTGTCAAAAAATATTTTTAAGTGTCTATGAAAACAATGTTGTAGCCATTCAGCTCTATCAAAAGTTTGGATTCACCTTTAACGGTGAACTAGATGAAAAGGGCGAAAAGGTGATGGTACGAGAGGTGCTTGTTTATGACCACCATTAATCCCATTGAAACAAGACCGTTAAAGCCATTGTTTTTATCGTACTTATTCCCAGCGATGATTGGTATGCTATTGATGTCTGTCAATATTTTAGTCGATGGTATTTTTGTCAGTCATGGGGTTGGCCCTACTGCGCTAGCAGGTGTTAATATTGCTGTACCGATATTCTCCATTTTGTTATCCATTTCTTTATGGATTGGTATGGGGGGTGCCACATTGTACTCCATTTCGCTTGGGGAAGGCAATAAAAAACGAGCACATCAGCTCTTTACACTTGCGTTTGTAACGATGCTTGCAGTCGTTTTAACTTTAGTGTTAATTCTTTTATTAAACTTAAAGGACATTGCCTATATTTTTGGGGCAAGTGATGTGACTTATCCTTATGTGCAAGAATACTTGCATGTCATTTTGTTATTTGGTGTCTTTTACACAATTGAAAACTTATTAAGTATTTTTATCCGCAATGATGGAAATCCAAAGCTTGCAATGATGGGTTTAATCACAACATCCATTTTAAATATAATATTAAACTACGTATTTATTTTCATGCTCCATTACGGTGTAAAAGGGTGTGCGTTAGCGACAGCCCTCTCAACAATTATTGGCATGTCGGTGCTATGTCTCCATTTCTTCCGAAAGCAATCTGAATTAAAGTTTGTTTCTACGTTCTTTAGCTTATCCGATTTAAAGAAAATATTTGCCATTGGTTTACCTAGCTTTATTGTAGAAGCATCCATGGCGATTATCGTGATTTTATATAATGTGTCGTTTCTGCACTATTTAGGCGCAAACGGCGTGACGGCCTATGCAATGGTTAACTATATTCATACGGTATTATTAACCGTGTTTTTAGGCATTGGTATGGCACTCCAACCTTTAGTCAGCTACCACCATGGCGCCAGATTAAAAAAGCGATTAATAGAGCTATTGAAAATAGGCTTAGCAACCGCTCTTATTCTTGGCTTAAGCATTGCGATTATTGCTATGCTATTCCCTTCCCCATTAATGGATTTATTCGGCGAAAGTGAAATAGCCATTCATAATATGGCAACGCAAGGCTTTGTCCAATTTGCAATTGGCTACGTTTTTTTAGGTATGAACATGGTGCTTGCAGAATTTTTCCAATCGATTGAAAAAATTCGTCTTGCAACAACCATTATGTTACTACGCAGTATTATTTTATTTATTCCAGCGCTTTTATTGCTACCTAAATTACTGGGCGCACAGGCAATTTGGTGGACTTTCCCCGTTGCTGAAGGCATTACCGCCTTGCTGATTTTCTTCTATATCAAAAGCAAGCCACGTGCGGTTTATGCAAATTAATTGTTCGCACAAACATTGATGAAAGTTAATTTCCGCTGCGGGCGGCGCTTTCCGCGGGCACACACATAAGCCGCAACCCTCGCTACGCGCGGTCTGTTACGTCTTACGTTCTGTGCGTCCCCGCAGGAGTCGCCACCCTCCGCTCCAATTAACTTAAAAAATTGTTTGAGTGCCTGGCACTTTGCATAGATAATTGGCTCCTAATTCGGAAAAATCCACTACGCTTTCCGTGGACACGCCGTAAGCCGCTCTTAGTAAATCAGTTGATTGGAGTGAAGGGTTGCTCGACTCCTGCGGGAAAGCGTGAGCCTTAAGACCCCGCACGTAGCGGAGCGGAGGAGGAGGCTTAAGCCACGCCCGCGGAAAGCGAGCAACCCGTAACGGAAACCAACCCCTTCTTACAGAAAAACAAAAGGAAGCATACGCATTAAGCGCTGCTTCCTTTTCTTAATTTACTTTGTTTCTTTTATCGTGACCGCTTGTTGAGATTCTCCGTCAGAGGACGTAACTCCTAAAACATCGAGCAGGAACATAAATAACGGAATCCCGATAATAAGCCCCCAAACTCCAAGAAATTGCTCAGAGAAAAGAATAACGATAAAAGTATAAAAAATTGGTAAATTTGTTTTTGCGGACATTAACTTTGGATTTAAGAAATATGCCTCTATCCCATGTAGCACCACTACAATAATAAGAATGTAGACAATGTACATCGGGCCACCAATACTATAGGCTATAATGCTAAGCGGAAACAATGAAATAATTACCCCTGCTACAGGAATTAACCCAAGGATGAACAGCATTATTCCGAGTGCAATTAAATGTGGGAAGCCCATAATGGAGAGCGCAATAACAGATAACACACAATTTACAGCAGCAATGATAAATTGCGCTTCAATTACTTTACCAAAAGAACGAATAAAAATTTTAGAGAAATACGTTAACTCGTCGTAAAGTGGACCAATTTTGCTATCTTTAAATTTTGCAGTAAATTCAATAATTCGCTTTTTCTCAAGAAGAATAAACAAACTCAAAATAAGTGCGATGAAAACGTGCAAAATCACTTTACCAATGTTCGTTAAATTTTTAAGGGTAATGTCCACACCTTGTTCCAAATATTTACCGAGTTCAATTTTTTCAAATGTTGGCGCTAAATATCTTGCAATCTCGTTATCGTTTGGATTGAGATTAAAATCTGCTATCAAATCAAAAAGCTGTGTAATCTGTTGGGTCACAACCGGCAAATACTTATAAATAACGGCTATAATTCCGGCTACAAGTAGGAGGTATAGCGCTACAATAATCGCTTTTTCATTAATTGGCGCGATTTTTCGAAACTCTTTCGTCGCCTTAGTAGAAAGCTCATTCATTAAGTAGGTCATAATGAATGTGAGAAGAATAAGGTTAATCATACTGCGCATTAAGTAGAGTGCAACAGCGATTCCAACTAGAATAATAAAACGTTTAAATCCATTACTTCGAAAAAAATTACTCATGCATTCACTCCTTCCACAAAACGGCTTCGCCTCAACTGCCAACTTACAAAATACAATACTATTAAGCAAGTAGACAAAATATTAGTAATCAATATAGATAATTTCATGTCATTATTTGAGCTGAGGGATGAATCTATCAAATAACACTCATTTGGCATTATTTTTATCCGTAAATATCCCTATTTAAAGGAGTAAATCCAATTTTAAGTAGTTTTTTTCCTCTTATCAAATTAGAATGAAAGACAATACTATTAATCATTGTGTATTGAAAGCTACATCAGCGTTATAGCCTGCATTTTAATTCTATTATAACCTTATAAACACTTATATCCAAAGCAACTTCTTTTAGAAATTGCATGAAAATCACGCTTTTATGTTCATTTTCGTACATATTTTAGCAGTCTAGCCAAAATTCAATAGATAAGGATTGATTAAATGAGAATCTCAAGAAATCCACAGGAAGTTCACCTACCCGTCGCACCATACGTACACCAAATTGAAATAACGGGCCCACATAAATGGCTCACATTGTCAGGTCAAATAGGCATGACAGTAGATGGCACTGTGCCTGAAGAACCAATTGCTCAACTGAAAATAGCATTAGACAATATTAAAAAAAATTTAGAGTGTGCTAGCATGACTGTTAATGATTTAACAAAAGTGGTTTTTTACTTAGTTGGAGATTTTGATACCACTGAAAGAAAGAAAGTGACGAACGACTTTTTTGGCGATCACTTCCCATGTATGACGCTGTTGTATGTAGTTGCACTAGCTGCACCTACATTAAAAGTGGAGATTGATGCTTGGGCATGTCAGGAAATAATATAACTTGCGGGTACCAGATGTGAAGCAAGCTGCCTATGTAAATTAATCGCTTCTGAATGGAGGTCTTCTACTTGTCGTTCCCCCATTCAAAAGCATTTTAGTCTCCTATTTTGGACGTGCTATCTCAAAAGCATCGCCAATTATTGCGTAACTCGATCCAGCTAATCTACTCACAGCCTTTAAAGCTTTTGAATCGATTCGCCCTTGCTGATAAATCACCTCATCTAGATGAAATTGTACAACTTCACCGATAAATAAATCACCCGTCTGTTCCTCACCATTTTTTAAAGGTATGGCCTGGATTAAGCGACATTCCATGCGAACCTTTGCTTCTTTAATACCAGGAACGTTAATACGATGACTGTCGATAACTGTAAAATTGGCTTTTTCAACTTCACTTTCTGTAGCAGGTAAAGAAGCGGCTGTTTCATTCACCTGGCTTACATTATCCTCATCTACAATATGCACAACAAACTGTCCTTGATACTGAATATGACGTGCTGTATCTTTTAAGTACCCTGCCGATCGCTGAATGGCTAAGGAAATCATCGGCGGGTTGGATGATACGATATTGAAATAACTAAACGGTGCGCCATTTACAACACCTTGCTCCGACTTTGTCGTCACAAAAGCAATCGGCCGAGGAATAATACTACCCGTTAATAATTTATAGTTTTCACGCTCTGTATTATTTTTAGGATCAATCGAAATCAAATGATTCCTCCCCCTTTTATCAATCCAATGAACGAACTTTAATTGGAATTAATGTTCTTTCCAACTGTTCTCGATGTGGTTCATATTGCAACGGTAACATTAATTGACTACCCATTGTATCAATGGTTTCATCATGTGCAAATCCAGGTGGATCTGTTGCAATTTCAAATAAAATTTCACCTGCTTCACGGAAATAGATAGCGTTAAAATAATTTCGATCTTTCACTTCTGTCACATGTTGCCCATGATTCATTACATACTCTTGCCACTCTAAGTGATCCGCATTATCTTTTGCTCTCCAAGCAATATGATGCACTGTTCCGACACCCATTTGTCCACGTATACCAGGTACAGTTTTTAAATCAATGATATTTCCAATATCAGCGCTTGATGTAAAGCGAGTATATTCGCCTTCTGTCGCTATTTTTTCAAGTCCCATCACTTCTGTTAATACTTTTTCTGTTTCTTGTGGATGACTTGAATAAAGTGTTGCCCCACCAAAGCCTTTAATGGCAACCTCTGGTGTAACATCACCAAATGTCCAATGATTTAATTCACCTTGTGGGCGTGCAACTAATTCAATATGAAGTCCATGTGGATCATCCAATTGAACGACTTGCTCACCAAAACGTTCAGCTTTTTTGAATGGAATAGAAAATTTCGCAAAACGATTAATCCAAAAAGGCAATGCCCCCTCAGGTACAACATATGTTGTAACACCTACTTGCCCATCACCGATACGTCCTTGATAAGCGTTTGCCCAAGGGAAAAACGTAATAATCGTACCCGGTTGCCCTGCATTATTACCAAAATAAAGATGATATGTGCCAGGATCGTCAAAATTGACCGTTTGTTTTACTAAACGTAAACCTAAAACACCTGCATAAAAATCAACATTCTCTTGGGGATGCCCCACTATCGCTGTAATATGATGAATACCTTCTGTATGTTTTCTCATCGTGATTATTCTCCTTCGTAATTTAGTTTTCTCTTGTATAGATTTTCTAATTTTGCACAACTTCAAACTACTTAACAAAGACTTTGTTTTTATCTCGAATTAATATATCTTGAATTCGAGATAATTATAACACGTTATTTTTGATTTCGTCAATCACTCTGCTAGAAAGTGTTTTTCTTGCATGTAAAAAGCAGAGCTGCAATACATCACAGCTCTGCCAGTATAAAAATTGAAACGCTAATGACCGTAACCCTCTTCTGCATCTGCTTTCGTAACATGAATTGTACCGAAAGGATGGTTAGGAGGTGCATAAATAGAGAACAGCTTTAATGGGCTATTCCCTGTATTCGTTAAATTATGCCATGTGCCAGCAGGTATGACGATAGCGTAATCATCATAGACAGTTCGACTAAAGTTTAAATTTTCTTTCGTGCTACCCATTTGCGTAACCCCTTGCCCTTGTTCAATATATAATAGCTGATCCACATGTGGATGCACTTCTAACCCTATATCCTCTCCAACATTCAAACTCATTAATGTAATTTGCAAATGGTTTCCTGTCCAAATAGCAGTGCGGTACGTATTATTAAGCTCAGTTGCCTGCTCCATATTCACAACAAAAGGTTGTTGTCCAAAATCGGTAGTCATTTGATTATTATGACCGTAGCCAGCTTGATTAGGAAGTACTACCGCTTGAGAAGCAGGTAAGTGATTAGGCTGATTGCCATAGCTATACGTTGGCGCATTTACATAATAAGGAACATAGTACATTTTCTCAATCCTCTCACAGATTATAAAATTATCCTATGCAACTTAATGTCGGAATGTACCCAATCGCAATAAGCCGATTTACAAGTTCCACAATGGATTCGTACCTTTGCCTTTACCAGAAGGCATCGCGCCTGGAACACCATCCGCTTCTAATAATGGCCGAATAATTAGCTTGACGGGCCATTGTTGTTGCTCAAATAAAATTGTCCATAACTTATCTTTATCCGCTTTTGGAATATCAACAATTTCAACCGCCTTCATTAATGCCTTCTTCGTTATTTGCCACAATGTTTGATCTGATATAGCATACACTTGCGCAACAGTCTCTATAATAGAAGCTAAATTGACTTGTGTCCCTAATGTTTGAATATAAAAAAGCAGCTTTTCAACGCTTTCGTTATATAGGCTATTTGCATAACCTGGTCGAATATAATAGTGCGGATCTTCGATATGATGACGCTCTAAATAAGGCATATGGAGACGCACGGAGTCATGATCTCTAAATAATAAACCATGAATCTCATTATTTTTTAACACGATGCAACAATTTTGACCATGTATTTCAGGTAATATCCCTACTTTCAATAATCTCATAGCGATTTCATAAAACATTGTCGCCATCTTTGTATAAAAATCTATCACTTGCTCACTCGATAAAACATGACCGAAAAGTTCATCTAAATAATGATGGCCATGTAAATCTACAGCTAAAGATGACATGGCAATAATTTTATAGTTGTCATCTATTAATTGCTTTGGATAGATGCGTATTTGTGTCGCTAAATGGCGAGGATGATCGTCAAAGAGACCCATTGTTTCCGGCATGTAGCCCCACCAATTTCGTTCTTCACATACTAATACCTTCTCCATCAACACGGGGTCGCAAGCAATGGCCTGACGCAGTAGCTTTTCGCCTGCCAGCCCATTTAATAACTTGACGACAGGCAAATATCTCGATGCACCGAGCGAAAGAACACTTACGGGCAGTTTGAGCATCATGCAAGTTTGGTGATCAAAAGCTAAAGACCGTACAGATGAAGTGGCCAATAAATTACCCGCTGTAGTAGATAATACAACAATTATTTGCTTTGCTATTTCTTGCTGAAAATCCTTTAAAATTATGTTTTGTAACTGCCACGGATGTACGGGCATAACTGCATACTCGCTCTGGAGTAGCCCCCGTTGTTTAAACTCCTGCTCTATGTCCTGTTGTTGTTGCGCTGTTAGTAAATCTAAGCATTGAATGGACGCTTGTTCATTGCCTTTTACTACGACATCATGGCGAATGGCAATCCAATGAAGGTGGATGGTTTGGCCAAATTCCGCCATATATTGTTGATAATCTTGTATTGTAAATCCTATTTTAGCCTTTGCAAGTGGATGGAATGGGCGATCTCGAAATGAGGCAATCATCTCTCCTTTCACATGCCATTCATATGGCGTTTGAGGAGTCGAAGACTTATAATCATTCATTTGCTCTATACTCAAAGTTACTTGTTCAACAGCTACTGTTAGCCCTTGCAAAAATGCTGCCACAGCAGGATGCTGATAATCATCGTCAGAAAGAGCCCCATGTAACACAGATTGCGCCAGTTCTTCAATAGAAGAAACTAACTGCCAACACTCCGCATTTTGCTGATAAATAGGTGAATTTTTTAGCCATTGCTCCCCTTGCTTAAAGCTCTTTTCTACAAGAAAACACAAGTTACCTATATAGACCATTACCTCATTGGAGTGATAGTCAGCAAATAAATCCCCGATTTGTTTGGATACAGCTTGAATAGGTAATCTCGAATATTGCTCTTCTACAAAGAACTGTTCGACTAAAAATGCATCCATTAAGTCTTTCCTAATAATTTGTCGAGCTTTTTCACTTGCTGCTGCACTTTGCTGTATGATCATCGAACCTGTCCTCCTTCGATATAATAAAATGCTGGATGAGGATGTCCTAAAAAATCATGGTGTGAAATGGTCCAACAATACGCACCTGATTTTTTAAAAATGACTATATCTCCAACACGAATAGTAGAAACATTAGCATCGCTATGCAGTCGATCCTTTGGCGTGCACAACTCACCAACGAGGTTGACCTTAATATTTTGAAAGCTAGGACGCTCAATAGCATAGGCCCATGTCTCGCTTGCATAAAGCTGAAATGGTTGATTATGTCCCCAAGAGGCGGGCAATCGATTATGATGGGTTCCACCTCTTACAATGGCAAAATACTGTTGGTGAGACTGTTTAATATCTAATATTTCTGTAGCATAATATCCATAATCAGCAACGAGAAATCTCCCTGGCTCGAAAAAAAGCTGTACACCCTTTAAACTTTGCCAAATATCACTTGCCTGCAATAAGGAGGTAAATTGTTGCCAGTCAAAAGAAGGGGCTTCATTATAGGAGACACCAAACCCGCCTCCAGCATTAAGTACTTGCAAGTCTAAGTTGTACAAGTGTTTCCATTCAAGTGCCTTCTTCACATATAAGCGCACCATTTCAACATGTAATGTCGCCTGTACATTATTTGATAATGAGTGAAAATGAAAACCTTTAATTTGTAAGAGCTGATGGGAATCTTGTCGAACGATAGCCACAGCTTGTTGAATAGCAGATTCATCTAAACCAAATGGACTCGGGACGCCTCCCATTGTAATTTGCGTTGCAGGCAATGCATTTGTACGTAAATTAATGCGCAATAAAATATCGACTTTCTTATTTAACTTTTGCGCTAGCATTTGAATACGCTGCAATTCTAGTAAACTTTCTACATGAATATAAGAAACGTTATGACGTATAGCCATCTCCAACTCAGCATCTTTTTTACCTGGTCCTCCAAACAAGATGGATACTTTCTCAGACACTGCGCGGACATTTAACAATTCCCCGAGGGAGGCCACTTCAAAGCCGTGAATATATGGCAATAACGCCTTTATGATTCGTTGATCTGGATTCGCTTTAATGGCATAAAATAAAAACGTTTGCTCTGGCAGCGTTTGACGCATTTGTTTTACATGTTCCTGAATACCGTCTAAATCATAAATATAAGCACAAACAGGGGCGGTTTTGTTTGCATTTAATGTTTCAATAACAGCTAGTATCGAATCACTCATATTGGCCTCCAGTTATTTTTTGATAATCCATTTTCTTTTGTCGATACGCCCGAAAAGCAGTATTTCGATCATCGCCTAATAGAAAAATACGGACGCCTTTATCAGCCCAGCGTTTATGTTGCATCTTATCCCTTGAAACAGCTGCATACGGTACGTGACACATAGTTACAACGTCATATAAATCATCAAGTGCATTTCGAACTGTTGGATGTTCCGTTTGCCAAGGTACCGCTAATGCTTGCGATAAATCAGCCGCTCCTTCTAACACAAAACTAACAGGTGCCAACGATAAAATATCCTTTGCATTGCGAATGCCTTCTACGTTTTCAATCATTGGAATAATCATGATTTCTTCATTTGCCGCTACTATATAGTCAGTTAACGGCTCTTTCGCAAATGCGGCTGGGCGACCACTATTTAAGCTCCGCTGACCAATGGGATGATAATAACTATATTCAATGACCTGTTCGACCTGCTGTCGACAGCTTACATGTGGGATGACAATGCCTTGTGCACCACAATCGAGGATTTTCAATATCGAAGTACGTTCAATCTCCGCAATACGGACAAGCGGTGTTATATCAAGTAACTCAGCTGCGCGAATCATATTCTCTAGTATTTCTAAATGAATGGTCGTATGCTCTAAATCAATAATGACAAAATCAAATTCTGCATGACCAATTAATTCGATAACGCTTGGATGTGGAATCGATACAAATAACCCAAACACCGTTTGATGACGTGCTATTTTCTCTTTCAGCTTATTTTTCTTCATTGTTGACTAACTCCAATGCCCGCAAAAGAGGGTTTTGAACATTTCTAAAATACAGTGTGTGGTCCCCGTAAATACGTCTTTTCGTCATCTCTTCGATCAAAGCATCTTGAGCAAATAAATCATACATTTGGAATCGTTCCTTATATTGTGGATGTTGTTGCTGATAAGCTAAAATAACTTCAACACAAGTCCGCCAAAAATCTTCTTCAGGCAAGCCAAACTCCTCAAGGGTAAAACATATTTCTGACATACAAATAAAAAAGAAAGCATCAAACGTATAATCCCTTACTTCAGAAGTTTTTGATGTTTTTAAAAATGAATAGCGATTAACTTGCCGATGTGCGGCAGGCTCAGCATTCAACTTCGGCTCCCATTTTGGATAAAGGAGCTTTTCAGAACAAAACCTCACGCCATCATGTAAGTCCTTGACAATGATTCGATGTGGGAGATTATTTTTTAAAACGAGAATAATATTTTGTGCATGGGACTCTAACGCAATGCCGTGGACACAGAGTAAATGAACAATGGGCGTTACGAGCGTTTCTAGTAAAGCTCGACTCCATTTTTCTACCCCGTATCTCGCAATGGTCTGTTGGATAAAGGCCTCACCATTTTTTTGCTTGTGCATTAAGGCATTTAACGGCCATGCTTGTTCATCTTCTTCCAAGTATTGCGCAATATTTTCCCGATGGATGACACCTAACGTTCCGTAAGCCAATGTATATTGAATAACAGCTAATTTCTGATAGCGGAAAGATACCCCGATTGTCTCTTTTAAAATCGTGAAGCGGCACTTTTGTAAGTATTCATCATTATTTATGACTCGACTCAGCCAAGCACTAATAAGAGGTGCATTTTGTGTCGTATGATGCGCTAAAATACGGCTAGTGGACGTATTTGTAATACTTAGTGGCAATTTTAAATAACTCGCTTGTGCGCTATGACGATGAGATAACGAGCGAATCGATTGCTGTGCTCGATATGTGCTATTCGATTTTCCTAATATAATAATCGTCCCATTAGCAATCTGCGGGTAAAAGATTGTCGATACAATACGTTCAAATTGCCAAGGATGGACTGGAAGAAAAATATAAGTTTCCTCATCTTCTGTTTGTGCTCGCAATTGTTGTTTAAAATGTGCTAACTCCTCTGGTTGCAAATGATGGCGATACATGTCCTCGACAGACATTGGTTCCAGTACCGCGATATCTACAAAATCGTGGTGTATTGCAAGCCAAGTCAATGCTATATTTTGATTAAATTCCGGGCCATATAAATAATTATCTGCTAACGAAAAACCTATACGAGATTTATAGCTAGGATGATAAGGATGACCATCAATCATGTGGCTTTCCAACGCCTCATAGTGTAAGTCTTCTGCGGCTATGGACGATGGCTGGCTGCTTTTCGCTTGACTATCCTTCACAAAAGTCTCCAATAATTCATGGACAAAATTAGTTGTATTTTGCCCATCCAACGTCCGCTGAACGACTTCGTCAAGCAATGTAAAGATGCTAACATTTGCATCTCCCTGTCTTTTAATGGAATACGGCTTCACTTTAATCCGACCGAACGACCATTTGTCTACTACTTCACATGTATAAAAGACCGTCTCTCCCCGAGCATTTTGTCCTTGAAAGGCAACATGCCGTCCATTTTTTGTCACTGGAATTATTTCTTCAAAAAACAATGCCTCTAATGTTTGACATTTTAATCGTTCCTGTACTATATCGTAGGACGCCATATTTGCTGGCATTAAAATTGGATTCATATAAGTTCATTCCCCTTATACAGAGCATTTTTAACTGCAACATATTCTGGTGTTTCACTTTTCCCAATTAAACAACTATACAAATTTTTCTTCGCATTAAATACAGTGGTCGTTAACAGATGCGCAATTAATTCGCTTCCCGTCTGTTGCCATTCTTCCAAAAGCATTTCTCTAACAATGCACCAAAAAAAGTCCTCACTTAACTGGAAATCTCTTGCAAGGGCATGGATAAACGACCCTAGATGATTGACCATGAAATAGTATTTTGTCCGTGACCACGCTTGCTCTTTTTCATAAAATAATGGCCCTCTTGCTTGTAACGGTGCTACGACTTTATGTTGTTCGATACTAACGCCTTCTAAATCTCGAATCCAAAAAATATATGGCTTGCCCTCCCGTATCGTCACAAGTGTATTTTGTAAATGTGCTTCAAAGTGGATACCTTTCTTGTCAGCAAGTCTAACAATAGGCAATAAAGAAATACCGATATATTGTCGAAACCATTGCTCTACATTTTGGTCTTTCAGCCAGCCATAAAGACGACAAGGTTTTCCTTGGATTGGAGCTTCAAGTAAGCTTGCAACAACATATGTTGAGGATTCATCCAACACCATTGGTCGATAGGCTATTGTAAATAAAGCAGTTAGTTGTTCATCATCAAAACGGCATGTACAGACACCTGTTTCGTAAAGAACCTTAGTATACTGCTCCTCTACCAAACAATCTTGCTCCAACAAATATTGTGCAGCATCAAGCGTTCTTGTCATTTGCTCTTGGCTATTGATGCGAAGCATATTGGTAATTTGAATTGACAATGAAAGCTTTAAATTACAGTTTAATTGCGGGATATAGACTGTTCTCACAGATGATGTAGGATAACAAATAGGACCACCACTTCCTAAAAAGCGAATCTTTTGCTGTCTTTCATATGTTTTAACAGCTTCTAACGTTTGCACATACGCATATTGCCAAGGGTGCATTGGTAGAAGACGATAGTGATGATCGTCAAACTCCAACTGTTGACGAACACCTTCGTCAAACTTTTGCAAAAATTCACAAGCTGCCGACTCATTGACCCATGTTTCTTGAAAAATATCTTGTTGAACGGCGATATAGCAAAGTGAAAATGATGTTCGTAATTCAGGGCAATAGGTGGCGACTTCTTGCGGTGTAAAGCCCATCGTATTTTTCGGGTATGGATGAAAAGGATGCCCATATAGTAATGATTGTTCTGATGTTAAATAATCATTTAGCGGTTTTTCTGCAGAGTGCTTCAAAAATATGGCCATATTACGATAGCTATTTTCTACCCTTTCCATAAAATTTTGCACATGGTCAGGTGTGATAGCGGGGTTCAGTTGCGTAAATTCTTGCACGATCAATGCAGCAAGATAGGAAAAGCTTAATGCTTGGCCGTCCTGCAATGAAAAATACGCATATTCATGCTCACCAATAGGTGAATAAAAAGCAAACTTTCCGATAATCGTTTCCTGACTTGCTCGAAAAAGAAGAGAAAATGTATGGTCTTGTCTATTTATTTTCAATAGCTGTTTTTGATTTTCACAGCATTCTCGCAAATAACAATTTAGCAACACTTTACAACTATAATTAGCTGCTTGCTTTTCATGATGACTTTGCAAAGCCCTTTCTTTAATGAACACCAATGTCAACTCTCTTTCTTGTTATATATAAGACAAAAGGAACAGTAACCAACATGATGCCCCCCAAAACCATACATTCCTCTTTAATTGCCATCCATTTAGCGTCTGCTAAAGAAACACCTGCATTCACTAACATATTCCATCTGAAGTCATAATAAATCGTGAGCAACATGACAGCAAAAGATGAAGAAAAACGCTCAATAGTACTAGCTAAAGCCGAGCCTTCGTGTAACTCTTCTTGTGAAAGTGTATGAAGCCCAATGGTCGTAACCGTCATATTGGATAGACCACCACCAACCCCTCTTCCAAACATCAGCAACATTAACACGATAATCGATGCAGAATTTGATAAAAACGCAAAGGATAAAATAGAGAAGGCAACAATCACAATGCCTACGACTATAAAATTTTTGGATTTTCCTTTATCCAACCAATGCCCACCTAACCACATAAACAAACTTGTAGCGATCGCTGTAGGAATAAACATAGCGCCCACTACTGACGATGGTAGTTGATAGACTTCCTGAAATAGCAGTGGCAAGACAAAAATTGCACCGAGCATGACAATATCCTGTATGGCAGCAATTAGCACTGCAATAGCAAAAATTGTCTTGCGCTTTAGTAGCTTGTAATTTAATAATGGCTCGCTTTTCTTATTTTCCAACCGAATGAAACGTAATAATAACAGGATGCCCCCTAAAAGCAGACCAACTAATATCCACATCGGAAGAACCTGCTTTAGCAACAGTTGAATGCTGATACTTAGCATACAAACACTGAATACTAAATAAAGGATGCCCAGCATATCCATGTCTTTTTTTCGCATCGCTTTATATGAATCAATTTGAGTAGCACATAGAAGCAATGATACGAGAGCAAAAGGTACGTTCATCCAAAAAAGATATTGTAATTGACCAAATTGAATGATGAGCCCCCCAATAGTTGGCCCTATAATCGATGCAATGGTTAGCTGAATACCCCAAATACCTGCTACTCGTCCGTGAACTTCTTGCTCGTACACATCGAAGAGTAGACTGAGAGATAGCGGAATCATAATGCCACCTGCAACGCCATGCACACAACGGACAAGCAAGACAACTTGAACGTATTGATCAAATAAACCTCCTATAATAGAAGAAAGTCCGTAAATAGCTACGCCCGTTATATACGCTCTTTTTCTCCCAAGGCGATCTACAATAAGCGGTGTGAGCGGCATTGTTACTGTCATTGACAACAAATATGCTAAAATCACCCACCCCGCCGTAGTAGCATTAATGCCATATAACTGCATAAAACTCGGCAATAAAATATTAATGGAACTATTCGTAAGTACTAATGAAAAAGCTGCGATAAATATGGCAATTAATGCTGAATGACTTTTAATCATTGCCGTCTTTAACATCATGCATGCAATGCAACCGCTTGTTGTACAGACGTAGCAAAAATGTCTAATACTTTTTCGGTTTCCGTTTTAGTGATAATTAGCGGCGGTAAAAATCTTAGTACAGCCCCTTTACGTCCACCAACTTCGATCATTAATCCATGTTCAAAGCATTTTTTCTGTATTGTAGCAGCTAACCTTCCATCAGGCGGATAATGTCCTAACCGGTCCAAAGGCTTCTGGGGATTGACTATTTCCACACCTATCATTAATCCTTTTCCTCGGACGTCGCCGATTTCAGGATACTGTTGTTGCATCTGATTTAACGCTGTAAAAAATTGAGCACTTCTTTCTTCAACATTGTGCAACACATCCCGTTCGCGTAAATATCTCAATGTCGCTAAGCCTGTAGCCATAGCTAATTGATTGCCTCGAAAAGTGCCCGTATGCGCACCTGCCCGCCATTGATCCAATGCCCCATGATAAATCACGACGGACATTGGTAAACTACCTCCAATCGCTTTTGAGCAAATGATAACATCTGGTACGATGCCTGCATGTTCAAAGGAAAACATCTTCCCAGTTCGACCAATCCCAGTCTGTACTTCATCGATAATTAATGGGATATTGCGTTCTGCAGTCATCTTACGCAATTGTTGAAGCCATGTTATATCTGCCGGAATAACGCCTCCCTCACCTTGTACCGTTTCTACAATGACACAACACGGATTGGCTATACCGCTTTCACAATCATCCAATAAATGCTCAATGTATTGCGCACTAATTGTAGCTGTCATGCCCTTTCCAACGCCGAATGGACAACGATATTCGTATGGGAAAGGAAGAAAATGTACATCTGGTAGGAGGCTTTGTAAATGCTGTTTTTTTGATAAGTTGCCACTCATGGACATCGTCGCTTGTGTAGAGCCGTGATAGCCTCCTTGAAATGCAAAAATGGATTTACCTTTTGTAGCATGTTTCACTAATTTAATTGCAGCCTCTACAGCATCTGCTCCGGTAGGACCACAAAACTGAATTTTGGCGACATGCTTCAATTTCTCCGGTAAAATAGCTAGAATTTCTTGCATAAACTCAATTTTCAATGGTGTCGCCAAGTCGAGCGTATGAAGCGGAATTTGTTGCGCCAGTACGTCCCTAATCGCCGCAACTATGACTTCATGATTATGACCTAAAGCCAATGTCCCCGCTCCCGCCAGGCAATCGTAATAGTGCTTGCCCTCTACGTCTGTCACCATTACCCCTTGCGCTTTTTGTAGAATAAATGGGAAATGTCGTGAATATGCACGTGCATTTGATTCACGCTCACGCTGAAACGTTAAATACGTCTCTTGAATATTGTCTGCTGCCATGTTGTCACTGCTCCTTTTCTATTGCAAATAGATAGGTTAAATATGATTCAGCTGCATTTTTCGTAGTCTTTGCAAAATAAATCGAGGGGTCCACTAGATCCGGCAAGGCATTTACTTCTAATATGACTCCATTTGACTCGTCTAATGGTTTATCAATATGTAAACAACGAATGTCGATACCTGCCACATCAATTCGCAGTGCCTTTGCTGCTCGAATTGCCATATCAATATTTTCTGGACATATATCAGCTGTGCGATCTGTTACAACATCATAAAAAGCTGTTACTAACATATTGTCATCGGTAAATAAATCGAGATGTTGCCCCTTTGCTAATACATCATCAAGCGTATGTCCATTTTGTCGTAAAATGTGTTGCAACTCGCTAGATTCGGCTTCAATCGTTTGAAAGGCCGCATGCCCATCAAGGGTGTTTTTTTTCAGTTGCTTTTCGTTTAAATGACCAATTAATTGACGAATAGTGGAATAGCCATCCCCTTCTACAAAGGCTGATCGGTATTCTAAAACACCAATCATCTCACCATCTATTACTAACACCCGATAATCATGGCCGGGCATATATTTTTGAATCATTATCTTTTGACTATAGCGTTTTGCAACGATAGCAGCTTGCGTTAATTGTTCTACTGTCTTAATGCCAATCGTTACACCTAAACTACATTTTGCATTAATTGGTTTTACAACGACCACTTCGTTCCTTGCTAAAAATTGAATACTTTGTTCACTAATCTCCTCTACTGTTAGCGTATCGGCAATGGGTAAATGGTTCCTCGCCAACAACTTGTTTGTCGCTTCTTTATTTTGCGCCAACAATCCACTTATCAATAACAGTTGATGCGATCGTGATTTATTGATAATAATTGTTTTGCCGTTATAAGATAACTCTAAAAAATCTTCACAATCCGCAAGTAAAGGAGTACAGGCGATGCCCATTTCCTTTGCCTTTTGGATAATAATTTCATTTTGGAAATTGCTTCTTTGTTGTGTCACACCTACTCCTCCCATTTTAAAATTAATTGAGAACGATTATCATTATCATTTATATGATAACAATGAACTCTACAATTTTCAAGTTTAGAATAATCCACAATTTAGGAGGAAGCACGAGTAATCTGGGGCATTTAATGGTGTTAGTAATGACAATTAATGCTTGGCACAAGTCGACTTTATTTCTTGTGCCTGTGCATCAATTGTTGAATTTTCTAGAAAGGACAAAGTTGTTACTGTTTGTTGGCATCCACCGCACATACATTGTTAACGTTACGTTGTCATTTTGGGGCATGATATACAATAATCATGTTCTTCTTCAGAGGTTAAATAATAATAACAGCAGGTCTTCCGTAGTCTAATCGGCTCGTCAGTTCTTTTCGTCTTGACCTTTTGGGTATTGTAGCGTGTAAACGGATTTTTACGTTCGCCAAAAATCTCGCCTGGTGCTTCTGACATAATGTAATGATAGTCTTCTTCTAAAAAGGCTATTTCCCGTTCACTTGCCCCTTGTCGAAATTGGGTTTCATAAAACCAATGCAAATACATAGCCGCGTGTTCCCATAAAACAGCCTTCGAAACTTTAGCAGTAGCCGATAGAGCCATCCAAACTTTAGCGATATTTTCAGCAAAGATGTAATGCAGTATTTGATCTCGCCATTTTGCTCTGTTGCTTATTGGCACAGATACTTGTGCATCGACTAAACCTATGCGCGGAAGCCATAAATCTTCTTGGTAGCTTGACTCCACACGTGCATTGTCAATCGACACATCCAAACCCTTCTGTAGCCTTGACATCGCATATAGCGGTGCCGCCATCGTACAAACACAATAGCGCTTGCCAAATAAAGAAGCAGTAGCCAGTAAAGAGGTGGAATTAAAAATAGGCGAAATCGTTTGTAAGTATAGACGGCATTGCTCACCACAAAGTAAACCCTTTGAATCGATTGAAAAAGGAGAAGGTGGCAAATTTGTTTCCGTAAAGCGATAGTTCTCTGTCAAAATCGCTACCTCTGAGGGTGTTAATCGTCTATTTTGTTGTACATTTAACATAAAAATCCCTCCTGCTCAGGCTCTAAGACAACACTTAATCCCCTTTCCATGCGGTACACATAAAGGTGTGCCAAATAAAGGATCATTCATAATTGTGCAACCCATCCCAAATACATCCCTTACCAAATCAATCGTAACAATATCTTCTGGTTTTCCTTGTGCATAAATTTTTTTATCGCGCACGGCAACAATATGGTGCGCATAACGACATGCCAAATTTAAATCATGCAAAACCATTACGACTGTCCGATTTTCCCTACTATTTAAATCAAATAATAAATCTAATATTTCTACTTGGTGCGCCATATCTAAATAAGTAGTTGGCTCGTCTAATAAAATCAAATCTGTTTTTTGTGCTAAAGTCATCGCAATCCAAGCGCGCTGTCGCTGTCCGCCCGACAATGCATTGACGGGACTATTTGCAAATGGAGTCATCTGCGTCGCTTCTAATGCGTCGTTTACAATTTGTTCATCCTCAGTAGACCATTGCTTCATCCAACTTTGGTGTGGATACCTGCCTTGTTTAACTAGTTGTAAAACGGTTAATCCTTCAGGTGCTATCGGTCCCTGCGGCAGTATCGCTAACCGTTTGGCAACTGATTTTGTCGATAAATCTCGTATTTTTTCCTCTTCCAATAATACATGGCCGTCCTTCGGTTTTATTAAGCGGGCAAATGTCCGTAACAATGTTGATTTACCACAACCATTCGCACCTACTAAAACCGTAATTTTTCCTTTTGGTACTTGTAAATGTAAATCTTCTAGAATATTGGTATTACCATAGCTCACTGTTAATGCATCCGCTTCTAATATATGATTCAAAATAGATACACCTACTTTCTCATATTGTACAATTAAATAAGAACCTGTTTAGCGCCTTATGTATGGCTATTGCGCTGTCATTACGTCATTGATTTCTTGTACGGAACAGTAAGTAAATAAAAAATGGGGCACCAATTGCTGCTGTAAACACACCTGCTGGTAAATCTTTTGGTAGAAATGCTGTACGGCCAATAATATCTGCAAATATTACGATAATGGCACCGACCATCGATGAAATGGGAATAAGCGCTGCAAATGATCGTCCCACCATCATTCTACTAATATGGGGAGCTACTAATCCAACAAAGGCGATACCCCCTACAAAAGCTACAGCAGTGCCAGCTAACATAACACTGATTAACAGGAATAATAATCGGAAAATTTGTACCTTCACCCCTACCCCTAATGCAATATCGTCACCTAATTCCTTAACATTGATAACTCTTGCAATAATAAAGGTGAACAAACTTAAAAAGACAACCCAAGGTAGCAATAAATAAACATCTTGCATATTGGCACCATACAAGCTACCTGTAAGCCATATATAAGCTCTTGAAGTACGAACTTCCTCCCCCATAACAATCAGCATGGTCACGATCCCTTTCGCAAATGCTGAAATACCGATTCCGATTAACACCATACGAATAGGTGTGACGCCCTTTTTCCAAGACAACAGATAAATAATTGTTGATACGACACCCGCTCCTATAATGGCTGCTAATGGTAAAAAATGAATACTCACAGTTGCATAAGCAAGAAATAGTAGTGCACCTACTGATGCGCCGCTAGTTACACCAATAATATCCGGCGCCGCTAAAGGGTTTCTAATAATGCCCTGTAATATTAATCCCGATACAGCAAGTGCCATGCCAACTAACGCCGCAAGTAAAACTCTCGGGAGACGTAATGTTTGGATTGTAAATAAATATTCACCCGTACCATAGCCAAACAATTCTTTTACCACCGTCACGGGAGATATAAAATCACTACCTACTGAAAGAGCAAGCATCATCATGCCACATAGCAAAATACAAAGGAGAATAATCATCATCGCTACTTTCTTAGATAGTTGAAACGATACTTTATCCGATTTTGTACGAACTGTTATATAATTATGCATTTCTCGCTAACCCCCTTCGAGCTATATAAATGAAGAAGGGTGCACCAATAAAGGCTGTCATAACACCAATCGGCATTTCTAACGGCATAATAACAAAGCGAGCTGCAATATCTGCTAACAATAGTAAGGTTGAACCAATTACTGCGCTAAACGGTATAATCCATCTGTAGTCTGTGCCCACTAAACCCATTGCCATATGCGGAACAATTAAGCCGATAAACCCGATAGAACCCGCAACTGCGACAGACCCGCCAGCAAGTAAGATAACAATAATCCCCATAACGACTTTCGTTAAAATGGTGCGTTGCCCTAAACCCTTTGCAATATCATCACCTGACTGCAAAATATTGATGGACCTGCCCATAAAAAAGGCAAAGCTACCACCTAGTACAATGAACGGTAGTACAGGCAACAGCATATCAAGATTTCTTCCTGAAACAGAACCCGCTAGCCAAAACAATACGCTTTGTATGCCTTGCTCATCGATCACTAATAAACCTTGTGTAAAAGATATAAACAATGCCGAAATGGCTGCACCAGCTAGCACTATTTTAATAGGTGTAAGACCGTCTCTTCCTAATGAACCTAGGAAAAAAACAAGAACTCCCGCAATACCAGCTCCTAAAAATGCAACCCACATATAATGAATAAGCGAATCCATGGAAAAAAAGGTAATGGCACATACAATAAAAAATAATGCGCCTGCGTTAACGCCTAAAATATCTGGAGCGGCTAAAGGATTTCTCGTCAAAGCCCGCATTAGCGCCCCTGCTATAGCAAGACTAGCTCCAACTACAGTAGCAACGACAGCTCTTGTAAAACGAGATGTTCGAATAATAACATGCTCTGAATTTGATGCATCATAATTGAAAAAGGCATCGTACACTAATTGAAATGGAATAGACGTTTGACCAAGAGCTACACTTAAAATAAATGCTACGATCAGCAACACACAACAAATAATCAAAACACTTCTTTTCATTGAGGTACTGGTAAGCAAATTTTGCATTGCACTCCTACTTTCTTATCCATATTTCTAGTTTCTTTTAAACTACTGCCACTAACCCTGGAGGAAGTAGTTGTTAGAAATGAAGGGACTCATATGCTGAGCCCCCCATTTGATTAACGGAAATGACTGTCCGCCATTCCCTGCTAATTTATGAACAGTCGCTTATTTTTCTAGCTCAAATCTGTCATAAATATCATCCAACATAATATGTGCACTTAAAATCCCACCTGCAAAATTCCAGTACACCTCTTCAACACGGTATACTTGGTCGTTTTTCACAGCTTCAAGCTCTTTCCATAATGGATGGCTTGTCCATTCTTCCATTGTCTTATTCGTCGCTTCATCATCGATATAGAACATATAGATAACATCCGCATCCATTTGCGGAATACTTTCTTTATCCGTAAACCTTAGGACGATAGGCAGTGGATTTTCTGTAATATTTTTCGGCCCTTTAAAGCCAAGCTCTGTTAAAATTTCACCAGCATAACCTGCTGGGTAAACACGTGCATGGTCTGCTCTAAAATTGACAACCGAAGCACTGATTGGCCATTTATCGCCTAACTTATCTTTAATTTTTGTTTGGAAATCTGCTATACGACTTTCCCATTTTTCAAGCAGCTCTTTTGCTTTATCTTCTTTATGAGCCGCTTCTCCGATTAAATTAATTGTGCCTTTAAAGTCAAACACATCTTGATGCACAACAGTCGGTGCAATTTGCGATAATTGTTCATAAATTTCCTCATGACGATTTTTCGATGCAATAATTAAATCCGGTTGAAGCTTAGCAATCTCTTCAAGGTTAGGCTGTGTTTCCTCCCCTAATAGAGGAACACCTTCTAAGTCTTTTTGTAAATAATCATAATATGGCGTATCTGCCCAAGATTCTACAACCCCTACAGGTTTTATGCCCATTGCCACCGCGACATCTGTCGCACCTTGGTAAAGCGTCACAATTTTTGTAGGGATGCCTTCGATTGTTGTCGTTCCTAATGAATGTGTGACTTCTCGGCTACTATGTTCTTCAGTGCTGCTATTGTCAGCACTAGATTCTTGCGTCGTATTGTTATCATCCGCATTAGAAGCTTCCTCAGATTCCTTATTTCCGCATCCGACTAACACCAATGCGAATAGTAACACTAAAAACATTACCATCTTTCTAAAACTTAATAATTTAACAGAATTCAATTTCTTTTCCTCCTATCAAAAATTATATAGTCGATAATGATAATCATTATCATTATAATTTTGTAAAGAATGAATTTCAATATCTATTTTTAGATTATTTAGGATGGATAAATATACATTATCTAATACAAATAAAATAAGTAGCTGAAGAAAGGTTTTCTCCAACTACTTTTTGTCTACATACACTATTCTTTTTATGTCCCGAAAAGTTGAACATAATAAATAATGAAATAAATTGGAAGAGCGATGGACGTTAGTATATACATTAGCCATTCGCCTTTCGTCAGCTTTCTCTTCCATTTCGTTAATTTAAGTTGTCTGCGATAAACGAAACTTGAAAGTACGATTATTAAAAATGCTACATCTTTTACGTTCTCTAAAAAGAGATGCATGATCTACTCTCCCTTCATTTAGAAAAAAGTCCTCTAATATAGTAAATGATTAAATAAATCATAAAATACAAAAAGAGCATTGGGAAAATAACCATCCAATGCTGTATATATATTTAACCTATTTAACTTAAGCATTTATCCTCAATGCTTCGTAGTATTTGAGCGCTAACATTAAGGTCGCGAATATTCAATCTCATAGAGGTAGTATTTAAATTCTTAAAAATCTTTAATACTGTTTTAAATGGGTTATCAGATAAACAAGCTTGATTACTAATTAATTCAAAAAAATCATATGGATTATCTATTAGTTCAGTATGCTTGTCTACGAAAAATATTGAATCTATTTTACTTACGTTCTCATAATATTTCCAACCAGGAACGTCACTGATATGAATTAGCTCTGTAGTTAACCCAATATCTTCAATATAGAAAGTTGGCATTTCACTAGGAAGTTTATCGACTATCTTTTTAAATTTATCTTCATAATACTCTTTTGTCGTATTTCTAAGACCAATCGGTTTTTTAAACGGGAGAATCTCTCCTGTTTCATTATCAATTACTAATAAATCATCACTAATTAAAAGATGACCATATTCCATTAATTCCATAATTAATGTCGTCTTACCTGAGCGGCTCGGGCCAAAAATTGCGATCGTTTTATTATTAACTCTAATTGCACAACCATGAAAAAATGAATACTTCTTTCTAAAAAAAGGGACTGTGATTGGTGGGAGAAATGTAGCCTCTTCAACCCATTTTTCAAGTGAGTTTTCATCAGATCCGTGAAGTATTACTAGCTTATCATTAGATAACATATCACTAACCATTATGTTATAAGAAGAACGATTATCAATTTTAATATAATAATCAATGGGTGTTGTAGTTTGATAATCTACATACTCTCTATAGATATAAGCTAATTGCTTCAGTAAATAAGAATCGTTACTTTCTATATTTATTACATCACCGAAAAAGTTAAAATTTATCTTTAAACTCTCCAACATCTACCCACTCACTCTTCACTCTCTAACAAATTTTCAAAGTTCGTAATTGTTACCTCAACCTGCTCTTCAAAATTTCTAACTTCCTCTTCAGGAATTGAGTATTCTATCCTTAACTTACTTTTTATTTCTTCTAGTGATGTTCCATTAATATGCATTTTAATTATTGTTGATGCTGTTTCATTTAAAAACACTGGATCTTTTCCATCAATATCTACTACTGCTGTATTCCCAGTTTCAATATACTCATACTTTTTCATCTTAATCCCTCACTTTTATATTATTTTGGCTGTGTTAAGAGAGATGCGCTTTTGCACTGGTTAATTCACAAAATCAACAATAACCTTTAACACAGCCATTTGTTAATAACATTAGTTTCTTGTAAGCTCCCCACGGTGACTAATACTGCAGCTTGCATATAGCGAAGTTTCAATTGACGACATCCTATTATCAAACTTTTTTATTGATAAAGCTTTTATTTTAGGAATAATCCATTTCTTCATTTGAACACCTCATTCAAATCAACTAAATTCAAAAGCCAATTTTGACTCTTATGAAATAAAATTAGTTGCGTGTTAGCTCTCCACGGTGAGCACCGCTTGCGTATAGTGCTGACTCGATTGATAAAATTTTATTATCAAACTTTGTGATTTGTAGCGCGTCCATTTTCGGGCTAATCCATTTTTTCATTTGTATTCACCTCCCCTACATATTCGCTTGATAGAAATTAGTTGCGTGTTAGCTCTCCACGGTGAGCACCGCTTGCGTATAGTGCTGACTCGATTGATAAAATTTTATTATCAAACTTTGTGATTTGTAGCGCGTCCATTTTCGGGCTAATCCATTTTTTCATTTGTATTCACCTCCCCTACATATTCGCTTAATAGAAACTAGTTGCGTGTTAGTTCTCCACGGTGAGCACCGCTTGCGTATAGTGCTGACTCGATTGATAAAATTTTATTATCAAACTTTGTGATTTGTAGCGCGTCCATCTTCGGGCTAATCCATTTTTTCATTTGTCCTTCACCTCCTTTAATTGTTTAAATTTATAACTAAAGCATCAATATTTCAGGAGGCTTGTAGTATCGAGTGTTAGATATGCTTTTAATGTCGTAGTAATAATCGAAATCAATATTAATATCGATGTTAAATTCCGTTTCTATTTTCAACATTGGAATAAGAACCTTTTTATCCGGAGTGATGACTTGTTTATATATATACTTCTTTCCATAAGTCTTACTACCTACAATCGTAGCATTTATATTATTTTTGAATTTATCGGTAAATAACTCTGCCGAGCTACATGTGGAATTTGAGACGAGTAAATATATATGAGAAATAGAATATTTTTTACATATATGAACAAACCACTTATAGTAATTAGTCATTTTATGTAATTCCCCACCGAAATTGACTCTTAAATCAATCACTATATTTTTCTTATAATTTTTTTCATCTATTTCTGGAATTACATCAAAACTAATGCATTGTATAAACAAATGATTATTACTAGTAAAAGTTTTGTAAACGATCTGACTCCAATCTAGGTCTCCTAGAGTTAAAATCCATTGACTACCATCATCGAACTCAACGATGTTTTCACCTTCTAACCAATTACTAATAACATCAGGTGATTTACCGTTAGCTTTAATGATAGTATTCGATTGTATTTCTTTCGGTAATGGAGGATAAAGATCTATAATAGAAATTTTGGATTTGCTTTCACTAATAAAAATTCCGAATTTTTCGAAAAATTTACCCAAAGTTTCTTCTTTTATTGTGATAACTTTAGACATTAAGCTACCGACTCCTTATCGACATAACTTGTAAAATCGTATTTTATATCAAATTTGTTGTAGATATCCTCAGGTGTATTATGAGAAACAACAATGATTGTTCTATCTTTTATTGTTAAAAGTTCATCCCAAAATATCTGACTATTAATCCTATCAAGATTAGATGTAGGTTCATCGAAAATTAAAGTTGATCTATCTGACATTAATCCCCTCAATATAAGTAATCTTCTCTTTTCACCGCTAGAGAGTTTTGTTACGTCTTCACTTAAAAGTTTCTCTTCTGATAGGAATTTTTTCATATAGTTCATTTCTTCAACACTATATTCATCTCGTAATAAAATATTAAATATTGGTGATCCATCAAAAAGATTGTTATCCGTCATGACGTACATAATATCTTTGAATGGGTTACTTTCAACTTTGAGACTATTGTTGTCATAACAGATTTCCCCGCCGTGGCTATTCTTCAACAAACCAAGTATTGATTCCAAAAATATAGATTTCCCTAAACCACTTTGTCCTGTAATAATATGTGTGCTGTTTTTTTGGAACGTTATATCATTGTAATTGAAAACAGTATTATCAAATTTAAAAGATAATTTTTTAGTAGAAATTGCGTTCTTATAGCTAATCATTGTGTCTGGGTCATCTATATCTAGGTAGAGACTAGAGTTAATATCCGCTCTTAGTTTCTTCGTACTGTTTATATTATTAATACTCCTCGAAAGTGATAAAATCGGCATACTTAATTGTTCTACCAAGCCTAAAAGGGTAATGGTAACACCAGGAGTTATATGACCTTTAATAATTAATAAAACAGAAATAGCTAGAATTAAGAAATGCGATATATACGATAGCAACGAATACATAGTATTTAATGTAACTTTATAATTCTCAGTTTTTAACCCGGCATCTCTTTCTTTGTTAATTTGATCTCTAGACCTATTTCGAAAAAGAACATCAGCATTTAGTATTCTTACGTATTTTAAATTATCTAGTAGATTTTTAAAAAAGTTGAGGTTGTCCCCTTTTTGGTTTAGAAAGCTTTTTTCAAGAGTAGCCAATTTATCTTTAAATAATTTAGTTACCATTAAAGGTAGAAACATAAAAGCAATTACAACCAAACCGATATAGAGATTTATTATAAGTAAAGATGTTGTTACGAATACTATTCTTAGCGTTAAATAAATAGCATCAAAAAAACTTCTATAATAGAGATACTCTAAACTATCAACAACATTTGTTAAGGTATTTAAATTATTTTCATTTTTCACCTTTATATTTGAAAAGTCTCTAGTTTTTAATACGTTGCTAACGATTGAATTTTTGAGTTTTGCAAATGTATTTCTAATTAGATGATTTTCGTATTTCCATTCAAAAAAGTAGAATAGAACCTCTATTAGAATCAAAACACCAAAAATCCAAATATAGGTAGATACTTTATCCAAATTATGATCAAGTGCTCCTTGAAATAAATCCCCTTTAATAAATTGAATAATCGTTCCGATAAATGTTGAAACAATTAGAATAGCAATCAAAAGGAAAGTATTTCTATTTTCCATTCCAAAAATTATAGATTTTTTCAAATCTAATCCCCTCCAATTTTACTCATTAAATAAATAGAGTAATTACGTAGAAAATATCAATCCATCCACCCATCTTTCAAAACCTCCTTCCAACTTAAATTGAATTTTTAAAACGAATAAACGTTGCTGTTTATAAGCTTGATAATAGAGAATTAACTTGATTGAATGGTAAAATGTATACAAATATATACATTTTAGGGGGTTTTTAAATGTTTGGTCCTACAATTGAAATGATAAGAGAAGGTAAAAAGATTAAAATAAAAGATCTTTGTGATGGAATAGTGACTAGAGCTGCTTATCATCGTTTTGCAAGCGGTCAAACTGACACTAGTATTCTTAATCTATCGTTATTTATGGATAGATTACATATTTCTCCTAATGAGTTTTTCTTAATTCATAGTAACTATGAGACTGATAAGGTAGTTTGTTTTTTAAAAGAATTATCTCGAGCCTACAGAGTTCATGACATTCAAGAATTACGCTCTTTGAGGAGGAAACTAGAGGCAGATTTTACTGGTTTAAAAAACGAACATATGACCGATCTTCTAAATTTCAGGATTTGTAGATTGTTGGGGCAAGATATTGATGGCAAAAAAAGTAGTTTATTTAAATATCTAATCAGTACAGAATTTTGGACTCATTATGAGCTTGTTCTATTTACAAATAGTATGTATGTTTTTTCATTAGAATTAATTGATGCTATTCTTGTGCGTTGTATTCAAAGGTTTAATAAATACAGTCAGACTAGGCCATATGGAAATGAAGGTTTTAGACTTGTAATAAATGCACTAATTTTAGCCTTTGAACAAAAAGATTCATTTTACACTAATAAATGGATTGAATTATTAAACACGATACAACTAAATGATAGCGATTTCTTTGAAAAAGTACTGTTTAAAATATTTAAAGGCTTTTATGACATAAAAATAAACAACGATCAAAAATCCATTTTAGAAGTAATAAAAACAATTGAATTGGTTGGTCATATTGACGCTCGTGAACATGAGGTTATGTTTAATCGAATGCTGGATTACATACTCGAGCATAGCGGACTAGAGAAAGTTAAAACTTCATAAAAATTATTTAATTGTGATCCTCTCTTAATAAAAATTTATATCTAGAGGTGAATAAAATGTATGAAATGATGCCCTATACAAATGTTAGATCTGCAAATCAGTCAACTAACGAGAATATTATTGACAATTGGTTTGATAAAAAGCTTTTTACTAGTTCCAGTAGTTTATATCATCAGCTGCAAAAGAATGAGAACTTGCATAAAGCTACATTAGCTAAAAGAAAATATAAAAATAGATCTAGATATAGAGCAACGCCTTTTGGTTTATTTTCTTCTGTCTCTTTCAATAATATGGATAAAAAAAATAAATCGAGAAATCAAATGATTATTCAAAATGATTTCAAAATTTATACAAATGTTGACTCTGAATGGATTAGTAAATTTATTTCAACTATAAAAACAGAGAATTTAGGAAACTTACAAATCAGCTGGAATTCTAATGTCGTATATCAAAATTCAAATTTTTTATACAATAATTGGACCTCAGATGATAAAAAAAAGTTTAATACAAATAAAATCCATCTAAATAATCTTATTGAAGCGATTCGAGACAACTCAAGGAATTCCTTAACGCTTGGGGAACTTTCCGAAAAACTAGAAGAACATAATAGCATCTTTTTACCATCTAAAATATTATTAAGTGTAGTAAAACAGTTGGTTCAAGGTGGCTATTTAATTACTGACCTAGACAATTTAACATTCATTCAAAACTTCGAACTTTTAATTCAGTATCTTGAAGAGAAAAACTATACTTTTCCAAAAGATATTATAACTAAAGTAAAAAATTTGATAAGGAATCTAAATAATTCAATAAGCAGTTTCAATATAGATAATGTAAATGAATTAAAGGAACTACTTTCATCAATCAATCTAAGTGAAAGTTATCTCCGCTATGATAGTGAAACAAAAGTAATTAATCTTGATTTAGATAAAAGTACTATAGAAAAATCAGTCTTGCCTTTGGTAAATTTCCTATCCACTTATTCAATGCGTTTACCTTTAAGTGATAGATATCATGCTGATGTGCACTTTTTTAAAGAGAACTATGGAAATACAAAAGTAAAATTTTTAGATTTCTATAAGAACTATCAGTTAGTTAGAGAGACAAATAGTTCGCTAGAAAGAAAAACATCCGATTTAGAAAGAACGATGAAAACACAATTGTTAGCACTAGCTTCAACAGCAGCCAAATTGAATTTCAAAGGCATAGATATAGCTAATCTGAATTTTGAAAATGCAAAAATAGAAAGGGAAATTCCTCCTGCAATTCAAACTTGTTTTTATGTAGAGAGAAATGATGATACAGTAAAACTATCACTTACTCCATATGCTGGAAATAACGGACTTGGACGACTAGAAGGACGTTTTTCTTATATAGATCCAGAATATTTTACAATGACGAAAAATATTGAACGGAGGAAAATGTTAGAAGCCAATACAGAGGTAGTTACCGTTAAATACATGCCTAAAAATCAGCACTACTATAATATTATGAATGATTGTTATAAAGGAAATTTAAACCTTCAATTTGGAACTACTGAAGATCATCAATCATTGTCATTAGAACACCTTTTTATTAGCATTCAAGATAATAAACTAACGCTATCTGCATTAATAGACGGTACTGAAAAAATTGTAAAGTTTGAGCAATATAACGTATCCAATATAGAGCACTTTTCACCTCATGTTTTAAATGATTTGTTATTCTGGAGTAATAATTACTATTCAAATATCATGTCCTTACTATTCGATATTCAAAAAATACGGAAAGACTTTATTCATTTCCCAAAGATTCACTTTAAAGAAATTGAATTAGCCCCACAATCTTGGTTAATTAAAAATTATTTGGGAGATAAACTTTCACAAGAACATTTTTTTAGCAAATTTTTAGAGATGAAAAACATTTATGAAATACCTGATTCGCTTTTTGTTAGATGTAATGATCTAAAAATATTAATTGATACTAATCAAAAAGAGGATTTAGATATTTTATGGGATATTTATAAAACCGATAATTCTTATAATGTATACCTTGAGGAAAATTCAATGAATTTCTCAAACTTAATAACAATTGACACTGAAGGAAATAATTATATATCTGAGTTCGTTTTTAATTTTGTATCTCAAAATATAAATCCAAAGAAACTTATCCAAAAACCTTTGTATCATAGCAAGGAAGTATTGAATTTAGAAAGAAATTTCAACTGGCAACATTTTAATATATATTTACCACACGAACTTCAAGATGATTTCTTAGGAACTTTTTTATATGAACTTTTAAAAGATCTTAAAGGCAATGGAACAATAAATAAATTCTTTTTCATTCGTTATTTCGATGACAGACATCATATAAGATTAAGGTTTTCCCCTACTTCACAAGTTGATTTAATAGAAAAAAGTCTAGCAAAGGGTGTCGTTAATGGCGATATCATCGATTATAGTGCTGGAAAGTATGATCCAGAATACGAAAGGTATGGGGGATTATCTGTCATGTCTGATGCAGAGGAATTTTTCTGTGCCGATAGTTCTCTTATTCTCAGTTTGTTGGGCTCATGTTTAGTAAGCGACAAAATAGATAAAGTAGATCATGCAATATTTCTTGTTTTTAGACTACTATCTATTTTTACCAAAGATGCAAAACAACAATTCCTAATTATGGACGATGGATATTCTAATAAGGATTTTTCGAAAAATTACCGTGATAATAGACATAAATTTTTGGCTTATAGTGATATTGCTGCATCTTCAAATTATAATTTAACTGAAAACCACTTTGCCTTTAGCAAAAATCAACTCAGTATTTGGGAAGTTGAATTATCCAACTACTTTAATAAATTAAGAAATGAAAAACATTTTGATTTTAATATTGTTCGTAGTTTAATACATATGACATGTATAAGACTGTTTGGTATTAAATCAGAAGAGGAAGAGTTAGTTGGAAATATGGTTTGGAGAGTGTTAAAACAGAAAATTGCTATACAGAAAAAAATAAATAATGACAATCTTATTTTAAGTTAAAAGCGTCCTCTACACCCTGTATTTCCATGGAAATAATCTTCTCTTATTTAGAATGATTAATATTTTATGTCCTAGGAAGGTAGCGGCTCTGACTCCTTTCTAAATACTTAATAAACTTTCATTTTTGAGACTGGAGGGATACATTATGGAAGAACTAGCTTTAAAATTAAAAAATGTCCAAATTAGTTTTGGAGATAAAGAACTATTCGATACGAAGGAATTAACAGTTTATCAAAATGATCGCATTGGAATTGTAGGGAAAAATGGTCAAGGAAAAACGACTTTATTAAATATAATTGCTGGTTTAATTAAACCTGATAATGGTGAAGTTGAGCCGTTTGTGGATTTCAATTACTTTGAACAAATGGGTGAATTAAAAGAAGAAACAAATGCAGACTTTCTAGATTCTCAATTACTTAGCCGTTTGAAAGTGCCTAATAACAGTGTAGAGACACTTAGCGGCGGAGAACAGTCAAAATTTCGTTTGGTACAGTTGCTTTCTAAATATAAAACGGGTCTACTTCTAGACGAGCCCACCACTCACGTAGATAAGATGGGTATTGACATAATGATTGAAGAATTGAAGTATTACTACGGTACCTTAATTTTTGTGAGCCATGATCGCTATTTTATTAATTCGATTGCCACTAAAATATGGGAAGTAGAAAATGGGAACATCAAGGAATTTAACGGCAATTACGATCAATATATTGAACAAAAAAGACAAGCAAAATTGGAGTTACAAAGAAAATATCAAAAAGTCTCCAAAGAAAAAGAGCGGTTGCAAGAAGCGGTAGAAGTTAAAAAAATCCAGGCAAAAAAAATTTCTATTGTTAGTGAAAAAAACAAACAAAGAAACATTAAGCCTAATCGCTTAGCCTCCTCAAAACAAAAAGACACCGTTCAAAAAAGTATGTTAAAAACTGTTAAATCAATAGAGAAAAGAATGGATATGTTAGAGGATATTTATATAGAAAAAGACCCAAAGCAAATTTCTTTTCCAATCGTGAAAGAACTTGAAATAAATAATCGTTTTCCAATAATGGGACATAATATTACAGTGAATGCAGGAGGAAACATTCTTCTTTCAAAACAGAATTTCCAATTTCCTCTAGGAAAGAAGATTGCTATAGTCGGAGACAATGGAGCAGGTAAATCGACTTTCTTAAATTATTTAATGAATAATCAAGAAGGAATAACTCTTTCCTCAAAAATTGTATTTTGCACTTACCAGCAAATGGATTACAAACTTATTGGTGACACAAGTATATTAGAGCATCTTATGAAAATGAGTGAGTATAAAGAAAGTTTTATACGTGCGATTCTAAGTAACCTAGGTTTTGAAGAAGCAGATATTAGAAAACCTTTACATTCGTTAAGTGGCGGAGAGGCAACTAGAATTTCATTGGCAGCCCTTTTTGCCAAACCTTCTAATGTCCTTATTTTAGATGAACCAACAAATTTTATAGACTTAGCTACAATTGAAGCGTTGGAAAAGTTTTTGATAGGTTACAAAGGAACAGTACTGTTTACTTCTCACGATCAGCTTATAGTAGAGAGAGTAGCTGATCAGATTTGGGAAATTAAAGACCAGACTTTACAGCTAATAAAAGAAAAATAGACAGAAAATTAAAACATTTATAAAAAGTAGTCCATTTCCATAAAATCCACCCGTGTTAGCGGGTGGTTGTTTTGCAACATTATGCATTAAGAATAATTTTGTCCATTATTCATTTAAATATATAACACCATCAAATCCTCATCACAATACTGTCCATTAAATTTGAGGGCATTTCGTTCTACACCATACAACTCAAAGCCTAATGACTTATATAACTGTTTGGCTGAAATATTATTAGAGACCACTGTTAAGTTTATTTGCTCCAAGCCCTCACAATTTTTCGCCCTCTTAATTAGTTCACCCATAAGTAATTTTCCTAATCCTCGCCCTCTTCCTTCAGGTGCTACGTACATGCCAAAAACATTCCCTTTATGAAGTGTTTTAAGGCTGTTTTCACGCATAAAAGTAACGATCCCTACTAATGAACCGTCATTATGAAAAGCACCAAGTACAAATTGATCGTTCGATGGTTCTAATCGTGCTGCTACCGTTTCTAATGAGAAGTTCACTTCACGCTCATAGGTTGAACCAAACGCTTGTGGATCGGTTTTTAATGCAGTTAATCGTAGTTTTTGATACAGCAGAGCATCTGATGGCTTTAAAATACGCACTTCCATATTGTCATCCCCTTACGTCCTTTATCGTACTGAATGGAACATAAACTTTTTACTCGTGGTCTCTCCTGTGTCCATATTTTTTACAATATAGTGATTTTGCCTCACTTCTTCCTCTCCTAGCACAATCACATATGGGATATTCTCACGATTCGCTTTATCCATTGCTTTTCTTACTTTTTTGCCACTAAGCTCGACTTCAACGCGATATTCTTTACGTAAAGCCCTTGCTAATACAAGCGATTCCGCTACTGTGTTGATAGGGATAATATAAATATCAACCAATGGTGCTGCATCCGGTTGTTGAGCGAGCATCATGGCTGTAAATATAACATCTAGCCCAAATGATATTCCGACAGTGGCAAACGTATCTGTTCCTCCTAATAAACCGCCGATTGCATTGTCATAGCGTCCTCCACTACCAATACTTGATGTGATGCGACCATCGCGTACAAACATTTCATAAATCGTGCCCGTATAAATTTCTAGCCCACGAGCGAGCAATGGATTAAATAGACAACTTGCCGTAATGCCTAACGTACTTAAATAGCGTTCTAGTTCTAGCATTTCAGCTAATCCTTCTTGAATGACAGGTTCCTCAAATTGAGCGAAATAAGCAAGCGTATTTTTTCGATTGTCCTGCAAGAAATTTTCAATTTTCGTTATTACCGATGCCTCCAAACCTCGTTCTTTTAATTCCGCTATAACAGCGCTATTGCCCACTTTTTCAATTTTATCTAAAATTAAAATAACTCGGCTTTGGTCATCAGGACTGACACCGAAAAATCCAAGTAAGCCAACTAATAACTTACGGTTGTTATAGTGAATGACCACATCCTGTTCCAACTTATCAAACGCATCTAATGCCATCATCATCAATTCAGCTTCTGCTACTTGTGAATCAACCCCTACGATATCTACATCACACTGTGTAAACTCACGAAATCTCCCCGCTTTAATCGGACCATCTCGAAACACTTTGCCAATTTCATAACGTTTAAATGGCATCGGTAATGTCGGATTCATGGCAATGACTTTTGCAAATGGAATCGTTAAATCATAACGTAGTGCTAAGTCCCGTTGTCCTCGATCTGATAGCTGATACATCTCTTGTAAAATTTCCGCACCCCCAGCATATTTAGATGCCATTAAGCTCGTATAGTTTAAAATTGGTGTTTCTAAAGGTTTGCAGCCGTATGCAATAAATGTATCTTCCAACGTACGGCGAATTTTTCGTCGCATCAGCTCTTGCTCCGGTAAATAATCTTGCGTTCCTCGTACATTTTGATAATCCATTTTCTTCATCCTTTTCACTCCTTCGTTTTTTGGAAAATAAAAAAATCGTCCTAACATAAGCTCCAATTTCGGCTTAGTTATACGATTTCATGAGAAATAGTCTTCCTATTCATTATTAAAAAATTAATAAAGATAGCAAGACTATTGAATATGATGATGTGTAGTTGTGGCTATTAGGCGTTGGAATACCGACATATACTTTCCTCCATTCAATTATTCGTTACTTTAAACTAAATCGATATTTTTGTCAATTCGTTATTTTCTAATAATTAAAATTAAAAACAGTCAATCTGTCAAGACTAACTGCTCGCTAATACGATAATTTATAATAACTTTTGATATAGTTCAAAATTATTTAAACCATATTTGCCATATCCTAAATCGATTGTATCAACATACTGAAATCCATATTTTTTATAGAGTTGGATAGCTGGCTTATTGTTTTCATAGACATCCAAGCGAATTGCCTTTAACTTCATGTCTTTACTATGTTGAATAATAAAATCCATTAATTTTTTGCCAATCCCTTTTTTCAAATATGTAGGATGTACTGCAAAAGTATGAATAACCATTATTTCTTCATCCTCTAAATGCATCGGCCAATTCGCCTTTGCATAAGCTGCTTCTTGCTCCTGTCTTAAAATCACAGTGCCCACAATATGATGCCCATCTTTCATGACATATAAAGTGCCTTCTTCAATACCCTGTATAGCCGTTTCTTTTACAGGATAGACGCCTTTTTTCCACCCAGGGTAATTAATATGCGCATCCAGATAATCATTTAAATCATTATATAAAGCTTCAAGTTCTTCTATATTACATTCCGTTCCCTTTTCAATATGCATAATTTCCTCCAGCTCTAATTAGTTCATGCTATAGCAACAGTATACCTTAACCATTATTTGATAAGGTTGAAAATTTCAACACAAAGGGTATAGAGTTCTACAGCTATGGAAGGAAGATGTGGCAACGTCTGGCGGCTTTATTAGCTCTTTGTAGATAAAAGTAAAAACCAGTGAAGGAGTCGTATGCATGACCTATATGAATATTGGATTGAAGTTATTTTTTGGATTCATTGCTTTATTAATTGTCACGCGTTTGTTAGGCAAAAAAGAAATATCACAGCTTACTCCCTTTGACTTTATTTACTCCATTGTACTTGGTGGCATTTTAGAAGAAAGTATCTATGATAATAAAATTACACCGCTTCATGTTTGGTTTGCAGTCAGCGTATGGGGTGTCATGCTCTTTATCATCGAAGTTTCCTCACAGCGCTTCGATAAATTTAGAGTTCTGCTGAAAGGGGAGACGTCCATTTTAATGAAAGATGGTCAATTCAATCTAAAGGAACTGGAAGCGAATCACTTAGAAATGGAGCAATTGCGCATTATGTTGCGCCAACAAGGGGTCTTCTCACTTCGAGAAGTTTGTGATTTGTACTTAGAGCCTGGCGGTACTGTCAGCTTAAAAAAATATGCTAAGTTCGATACGGTCACACCAGCTATGCTGAATTTAAAGCCAGAAGATGAGTCAATTAATTTCTTATTTGTTGATGATGGGGAAATTAATGAAGAAATTTTAAAGTATACAGGCAAGTCGAAGGAATGGCTATATGACGCACTGAAAAAGGAAGGATATACGGCTATTCATGATATTCTGTATGCGGAATGGTCAGAGACGGAAGGGTTTTATATCAAAACCTATTCGTCAAATAAGGAAAATTTACGAAAAGAGAATTAGCATGGCACGTGACAAATTGTATTTGAAAATACGTCTGTTTTCCTTTAGACTTAAATTTTATTTGCATTTTATCTAAAATTTTAACAGTACACTCGTTATATCACATTATCCGTTATTTGCGATTGGTTCATATACAGGTCAACTATTGTTATTTGAAAGATTTAAATGTAAGTTATATATAATTTAACTTTATGGAAGTAAAGAGGAAACATATGCGAAAAAAAATTATTGTGTCATTAATGTTAATGACATTCCTTTCTGCTGTAGAAGGAACCATTATTAGTACAGCCATCCCCCGCATCACAAGTGATTTGTCGGGTGTTGAATTGGTTAGTTGGGTCTATGCCATTTATATGCTTGCCACAGCTGTTTCAACGCCAATCTATGGCAAACTGGCGGATTTATTTGGACGCAAAAAGGTTTTACTTATTGGAGCTACCATCTTTTTAGTCGGCTCTGCACTTTGCGGTATCGTCACATCGATGGAACAGCTGATTGTCTTTCGTGCCCTTCAAGGTCTAGGCGCGGGTGCTATTATGCCAATCACCATGACGATTATCGGTGACTTATATAGCGAAGTGAAAGACCGCGCTAAAGCACAGGGCTGGATTAGTGCTGTTTGGGGTATTTCAGGTGTAATCGGACCATTAGTTGGTGGTTTTTTAGTAGATTCGCTTTCTTGGCGCTACATCTTCTTCTTAAACGTACCATTTGGCATTATTGCTTGTTTAATGATCGTTATTTATTACAAAGAATCTGTTAAACCTGCAAAGCATCATATCGATTATCTTGGAGCAACCGTGTTCTCATTAAGTGCCATTGCTCTCCTATATGCGCTATTAACAGGTAGTAGCAAAAACAACTGGGGAGATATGAGCATTATCAGTCTATTAATCTTTGCGGTTGTATCATTTATTATTTTCTTATTTATTGAGAAAAAATCGCCGGAACCATTAATTCCGCTAGCACTTTTCGCTAATCGTACATTATCTATTATTAATATCCTAACACTTATTTCAGGTGCTATGCTTATTAGTCTAACAATGTATTTACCAATTTGGAGCCAAGGTGTATTAGGGAAAAATGCGACAGACGCAGGGCTTATTTTAATGCCTCTTCCTGTTATGTGGACAGTTGGTACGATTTTCTCTAGCAAACTAGTAGGTCGCTTCAATACGAAACAAATTATTTTACTCGGTGTTTGCGTACTGTCCGTTGCTGCCTTCTCATTATTTACATTGTCCATCACTTCACCAGCGTTCCTTATTTATGTTGGCGTTGGATTATTCGGACTAGGAATGGGACTTGTTTCACCTATTTACATGGTAACGATTCAAACAGCTGTTTCAAATCAAACGCGCGGCACAGCAATCGGCTTAAATACATTTATCAATACATTTAGCCAAACATTAGGCGCTGCAGTTTTTGGGGCGCTTTTCAATACGATGATTCATGCGCGTGGTGTTCAAAACTTGGATCTTGTATCTTCTGGTGGACACGCTGGAACAACAGCAAACATAGTAAGCAAATCGCAAGAGGCATTAGCTTCCAGTGTCCACTTTATTTATATGGGTACTTTTATATTAGCGCTCGTCACGTTATGTATCGTATGGTTCTTTTTAAAACCATCCACACAACTAGTGAGCGGTAAACAATAATGCCTATTAAAAATAAGCTATGAAGAGATTTTTTCTTGATAGCTTATTTTTGAAGCATTAATAAAAAGGAAGGGATGGCATAAAGCTATCCCTTTTACCTTTAAATGTTCCGGAAACTCGAATACGTGAGTTGATCGAGCTTTATATAAAAAATAAAAAAGACCACACATAATAACAACATTTAGTGTAGTCCTTACTTTTAAATTAATTTATCTAAAAAATTATTATTAAACATTGTACTATTAATTATTATTTGTAACCTTAGAGTGACAACTTTTAAATTTGCAAGAAATGATATTTTGATTTTAATTCCCTGACAAAGTTTTTATTCTAAATTAGGGAGTGTTAAGGAATGTGAATAGTTTTTATATGTTGGAGGTTATAATAGAAATTATCCTTAGCTGCTTGAAATTCTATAATTGATCCTTTTACATCAGTTATAACGCCAGTGAAATTGTTCTTCTCAGCTACGTTTAATACTGTAAGTATATTTTTAAAATTTTCAACTTGTTCCTCAAAAGTGTTAGGGAAATTTTCGCTAAATTTTTTGATTGAAAATTGTTCGTTCGATAATTGATAAGGTTTCTGTTTGTTACTATAAGGGACTAATGTTTTAATATGTCTAATTGGAATATACATCTTTTTATAAATAGGAGATTGGAATACTATATAATCTTTTAGAATATTGGATATATATCCATGGAATGGCTGATTATTTACCACATGCATTTCTAAATATGTTCCTAAAGATTTAGTAAGAACTTTTACAAACGTCATTTCTTCATTTGTATCGTTTATTATTCTATCCTGGCTAATAGATGATGGTATTTTGAGACCATCTTCGTTATAGTAATCTATTTTCATCTCATGAATGTGACTAACAGGGATATAAAAAAATTCTTTACCGTTAAATAAAACAATAATCTCGCTACTACTATCAATAATTATTCCTTTAAGTATTTTTTTCCCCGTTATTTCTAATTTAACAATTTCTTTATCAAAATCTTGAATTAAATTCTTCAAAGTCTCCCCTCCTCTATTCTAATATCAAGGTGACCCATACATATAAACTAAATAGACTTACAATTAACCCAATAGGAATAACAAGAATTGTAACTTTTAAATAATTTCCCCAAGTAATTAATATTCCATGTTTTTTTAAAATAAACATCCAAATGAGAGTTGCTAAAGTGCCTATCGGCGTTAATAATGCACCAATATCACTTCCAATCACATTTGCTAAATAAGCAACTTGTAAGAATAAAGGATTGAGATCCATTTCCATAATAGATAAAGTTCCAATCATTACTGTAGGGAGATTGTTAAAAATATTTGACAGGAATGTAGATAATAGCCCCATAATCATGGCGGCGTTTAAAATATCATGTTCTACTGAGGTCTTAAAAGTTTTTATGATAATATCATTCATCCCTACATTTTTAAGACCGTATACTAGCACATACATATTAAATGCGAATAAAAAAATATACCACGGCGAATTTTTTATGATATCTGTAACTCCGGTTTTCATTCTAAGCCATCTAACTGAAATTAAAATTACTGCACCAAGTAAACCTATCCATTCAATTGGAATACCAAATGGAGATAGTGCAAAGAAACTCGCCCTAGTTGCCACAACTATAATTAAGCATACTTTAAACATTTTCCAATCTATCTCCACATAATCCGTACGAGTATCCAGCGGGTGTGAATACAAAAGATTTTCATTCGTATTCACATTAATCGGAATAGATCTCGTTCTTTTTGGGATAGATTTTTTAAAATATAAATATAGTAAAAACGTAATAGTAAAGATTCCAATCATTGATGGAACAAATACCATTTCCACGTAACTATTTAAACTCAGCCCAACAATCTCTAAGGCAATTAGATTAGAAATATTACTGACTGCAATAGGAGCACTAGCAGCCGTAGCGATAAGTGCTCCAGAAATTAAATAGGCTAAAGCTTGATGGGGTTTAAAACGAAGGAGCTTGACTATGTGTATAATTATTGGCGTTGTAATGAGTATACTTCCATCATTATTAAAAAGCATTGTCATTGAAAAGCATAATAAAATAATATAGATGTAAAGTCTGACACCTGATTCCTTTGATTTTATGACAATATTATAGGCAATCCAGCGAAAGAAACCTATACTTTCAAGTACGATTGACATCATGATTGTAGAAAGTATTGTCAGTGACGGACCACTGACAATACCCAATATTCCTAGGATATCATTCCAAGATACTATACCTGTCATCAACACAATTACTGCACCGATAGTTGTTGGAATTGTTTCATTTATTCCAAATGGCCTCCACAGCATGAATATAATCGTTAAAATAAATACAATCAACATGATTGTAATTGAACTATCCCACATTCACATCAGCCGCCTTATATTTAGTAATGGTTGATGTGTTAGAGTTGGTTGTATTTCCTTTAGTATGAACTTCAGGTGTCACAATAAATAATTTATAGAATAATCCACCAACGATAGAGAAGTAAAGGAGCATAATCACATTCCCTCCTCCTTTCTTTAGCTAGACTTTGAAAAAATATTATCTTTTTCGATTTCTTGCATTTCTTCCCTTGTTGTTGGCTGTATTATTATTATTGGCTGTATTATTATTATTGGCTGTATCAATGTTGGCATTATCCTTATTGTTTTCGCTTTTCTCTTCCTCAGCTTTTTTAGTTCCTAAACTAATATTACGAACGTGATACATAGCAAGGCGAATAATTTCATCTTTCGCAAAAATGGTAATATAGTCGTCTGTAACCTCTTCCATTATTCCCTCTAACATTTCTGGTCCGCCACGATTTACCTTAACCCAATGGTGATGTAAATTACTAACAACTGCTTTGAAATCAGATGGAAGTAAATAGGAATCGTCCGCTGGGACTTCTACATTAAACTCCATTGCATCTCTTGAATTGATGGTAATACTTTTAATGTGTTGCGTTTTATAATAAACAAGACCGTCTTTTTCTGTTAGTAAAACAAAATGATCATCTCCAGCTGTCAATAACTTTCCAATTCGTGATTCTGGTCCGCCACGATCTACCCTTACAACTTTATCAACTAATGAAATAAGCAGATTTCTGTTCATTCTTTTAGCCTCCTATTTTTATTGTCTTGCTATCTATATGTGTACATGAATAATTAACTTGTTGAAAATGCCCACTTAGGTGAAAATATACTTTTTGTCTTTTAATATCTTTTTTGTTTCCGCAATATGATGTGGATATAAACCAATTTAAAGCCGCAGTGTATTGTGACACTAGTGCTCTGCTGTTCTTTTATTATTTAACTTGCCCTCCATCAGCTTTCAAACAATTTTCACTTGATGCTCTTGAACCACTTATATACGTTCACCACAGTATTAAACTTCAATTTTAGAAGCTAATATATAGTAGATTTATTCTATAAAGCACAAGGATTTTAGGTTACATTGATTTTTATCCATGTTAGCAATTGCATCCGCTCTCCCTTTTTGCTCTCAGAGATTGTCGTTTGAAATACCTCTTATTATAAATTGATTTTGATGATTCAGATGTTCAAGATTGTGATGTACGTACGAAAGAGGATGCTGAAAATACATTGGCACATGCGGAATTAGTGGCAGTAGGACGCTCTCTTAGCATCGATCCTCACTGGACAAGCAAATTATTAGAAAATAAAGAAGACACTATCAGAAGAGTTTTAGCTGATCAAGATAGAGAAGAGCTTATGGTTGGGAAAGGTATTATAGATTTCCTAGAGTTCATAATGCCAGATCGATTATTACGCTAAATGTTAAAGAAGAGACAGCAATCGCTGTCTCTTCTTACTACTTAAATGATTTACCTTGTTAATTGTTACACTCGTTCACAAAAAAATCATCAACTTGTAAGAGCCCTACTACACTAGATGTAGAAAGGCTCTAATATTTACATAAAAAAATTAAATAACTTTATTATTAGTTTACTTTTAATTTAATTAAAAGTTGTAAAGTATTTTCTCCTTTTCTCATTAAAATGGAAGAAGAAGTGGACAACATTTTGTTTTCAACCAGCCTACATATACTAGCTACTAACTTAAATATACTAAGGTACAATTAAATTGTGTACACACAAATGATGAAGAACAGAATCACATCATGCAATGAAAGCAGCGGCTACTGGTGATCTATTTGTTGTTTTTAAATATGACAGGTTAGCACAAAGTACAAAAAAGCTATATCAACTAACAGACGAATAGAAAAATAAGAATGCAGTTTTTGTTAGCAGCAATGATGCATTTGATACTTCGAAACCAACAGATAAAGCTATGTTCGGAATGTTGACTGCCAGCTAGTCGATGAAAAAAACGAAACGCATATCACAGCACTCTTTAAACGCTGGCGTGAGTGCTATTTAAATTTCTAGAATTTGGAATAGCGCGGAGTAAGCCTTTGTCATTAACATTCAAAATATATATAAATGACAATATTAATTATAATATTTGCAGAAACTTTTTAATTTTTTTGTAGTATATTTTACCAAAAAACCAATCTAGAAATAAATAAACCTTGATACATTAACAATTACTCTGTACCAAGGTTTTATTTTAGTGTCCTATTATCTTATACTTCAATGACAAATATAATTATAAGTTGTGACAGCATTAGTTATAACTCACAGTAAGAACAACTCTCCAGCCTACTCCACTGTCACTGACTTCGCCAAGTTACGAGGCTTATCAACGTCACAACGACGGTGTAGTGCTGCATAGTAGCTAATTAACTGTAAAGGTACTACTGAAACAAGTGGTGTTAAGTATTCGTTGACATGCGGAATAACTAAACGGTCGCCGTCTTCGTCTACGCCAGCCATGGCGATAATGCATGGGTACGCTCCACGTGCAGCTACCTCTTTCACATTGCCGCGAATATTTAAGGCTACCGCTTCTTGTGTTACAAGGGCGAAAACTGGTGTGCCTTCTTCAATTAAAGCAATTGTACCGTGTTTTAATTCGCCACCTGCAAAACCTTCAGCTTGAATATATGAAATCTCTTTCAGTTTCAACGCACCTTCAAGACTTACATAGAAGTCGATATTACGACCGATAAAGAAGGCGTTGCGTGCAATTTTTAAATAGTCTTCTGCAATATCTTCTAATACATCTTTTGAATCGATAATTGTTTGAATACCATTTGCTGCAATCGCTAGTTCTTGTTTTAAATCAAATTCCAAGCCTTTACCGCTTGCTTTTGCCGTTACATAGGCTGTTACTGCAAGAACTGCCACCTGCGCTACATATGCTTTTGTAGAAGCTACAGCGATTTCTGGGCCGGCATGCAATAATAACGTATGGTCTGCTTCACGTGATAGCGTTGAACCTGGTACGTTCGTAATTGTTAATGTTGGGTAGCCAAGCTCTTTAATTTTCACGAGTACTTGGCGGCTATCTGCTGTTTCACCTGATTGTGTAATGAAGATGAACAACGGCTTTTCTGATAGTAATGGCATATTGTAGCCGAACTCACTTGAAATATGCACTTCAACAGGAATGCCTGCCATTTTCTCAAAGTATTGTTTACCGATTAAGCCTGCATGATAACTTGTGCCCGCAGCGATAATGTATAGACGATCAGCAGCTTGCACTGCTTGTAAAATGTCCGCATCAATTGTTAAATCCCCATTGTTGCCTTCATATGCTTGAATGATTTTACGGATAACTGTTGGCTGTTCATCCATTTCTTTTAACATATAGTGAGGGTACGTACCTTTTTCAATATCGCTCATATCAAGCTCTGCTGTGTATGGTGCACGCTCTACTACTGTGCCGTCTAATTTTGTAATTTCCACACTGCCTTTGTGTACGATAACGACTTCTTTATCGTGTAATTCCACAAATTGATCAGTTACTTGCAGCATTGCCATTGCATCTGACGCTACTACATTAAAGCCTTCCCCTACACCTACTAGAAGTGGCGATTTGTTTTTCGCTACGAAAATTGTGTCAGCCGCTTCAGCATCTAACAACGCTAGTGCATAGGAGCCGTGTAATAGTGATAATGTTTTGCGGAATGCATCAGCAGTATGCAGTCCATCTTTCACAAATAGCTCTACTAACTGCACGATTACTTCTGTATCTGTGTCAGACACCATTGGAATGCCTTTTAAATATGTTTTTTGTAATAAATGATAGTTTTCAATCACACCATTATGCACAAGCGTAAAACGACCTGATGTACTTTGATGAGGGTGTGCATTTAAACGGTTTGGTACACCGTGTGTTGCCCAACGTGTATGACCAATCCCAATCTTTGCAGCCACGTCTTCGTCTACAGCTTCACGTAAGTCCGCAATGCGTCCTTTTTCTTTAAAGATGGTTACGCCCTCTTCATTGCGGACAGCAATACCTGCAGAGTCATAGCCACGGTATTCTAATTTCTCTAACCCTTTTAATAAAATTTCCTTTGCATCTAATTCACCAATATATCCTACAATTCCACACATAATTACTTTTCCTCCGATATTGTCATATTGACGCAATGACAAACTAGACCTCAGCCTATCGAAATTTTTCAGTGGGCGGTACTAGTATCGCTTAGTTTCGTGTTAAAAATAAGCAAACTGATGCGCGCACGTCCTCGTACTATTTTAGCGTTCTAAAATAGTGCTCTGCTTCGATACGTGAAGTTTTTCTATTTATCTATTGCTTTACTTATACCTTCTCCATTTTCTGTACATTCAATCACTTAAATGCTTTCAAAATGAAAAATGACAATCGGGTATGTCGATCGGGAGGCATCCGCCGAATTTTCGATAAACCTCCACCTCGTCTGCTGAAGATGTCTTCGTCCAATTTCTTCAGCTCAGGCGCTATAATTGTTTTCCGATTTTTGTGCTAGCTTTCCTCCTTTTGCACTTGCTAAGCGGACAAGGTATCTCCAAGCCGTCAGCTTCTCCATAATACTCAATCATATGCTATTCGTCAAATTTTCGTTATAAAAATATCTCCTTTTCCCCATTTTCGAGTGAAAATGTAGTGCCAAAGGTGAGTGGTCTTGCGTACTACAATACCAGATTACGTAAAAATAAGGCATAAAACAAAGCGTAAGAAGCAACAGGTAATAAAGGTTGCATCTTACGCTAAGAGTGCCTTCTATTCCTTACTTAGTAATTTCACAATTTCACGATTAAACGCAGGTAAATCTTTCGGTGTACGACTTGTCACTAATTGCTTTTGACAAACGAATACTTCTTCATCATGGAAATTAGCACCGGCATTTTCTAAATCGACTTGTATTGATTTATAGCCAGTGGCATCACGCCCATTTAGCGTTTTCGCTGTAATGAGGAGCTGTGGGCCGTGACAAATCGCAAAAGTTGGCTTCATGTCATCCATAAATGTTTTGACGAAAGCGACAACACGATCATCTGCACGCAAAATATCTGGTGAAAAGCCACCTGGAATAAACAGTGCATCAAATTCTGATGCTTTGACTTCCTCAATCCCTTTATCGATTTTTACTTTCTCCCCATGTTTACCTTCAACTTCTTTTCCTGCTTCAATATCAATTGTAATCACTTCGTGCCCCGCCGCTTCTAAAGCTGCCTTTGGACTTGTAAACTCTACGTCTTCGAACATATCTGTTATTACTGTTGCAATTTTAGCCATATCAATAAAACACCCCTTGTTGTTTTGTGACTCAACAGTATTCTTCCCTCTCCCAGCTATTTCAAACATAAAAAAACTCGATCTTCCAAGATGAAAGATCGAGTAACATAAGAATTATTCTGTTAAACCCATTTCAGTACGTACTACATTGGCAATACGTTCTACATAGCGTTCACAGTCCGCTTCTGTAGCTGCTTCCACCATGACACGCACAAGTGGCTCTGTACCAGAAGGACGAACTAAGATGCGACCGTTACCAGCCATATCTGCTTCAACTTCTGCCATGACAGCTGCAACTTTTGCATTTTCCGTCACTGCATGCTTGTCTGTTACACGGACATTTACTAAACGTTGAGGGAAAATCGTCATTTCGCCAGCAAGTTCAGATAGTTTTTTGCCAGTAGCCTTCATAATATTGACAAGTTGTATACCTGTTAACAGGCCATCACCTGTTGTATTGAAATCTAAGAATACAATATGACCTGATTGCTCGCCACCTAAGTTGTATTCATTGGCACGCATTTCTTCTACAACGTAACGATCCCCTACAGCTGTTTGGACACTATGCATATCGTTTTCTTCAACAGCTTTGTAGAAGCCCATATTACTCATGACAGTAGAGACAATCGTTTGCTTTTTCAGACGACCCACTGCATTTAAATGTTTACCAATAATAAACATAATTTGGTCTCCATCAACGATTTTACCTTTTTCGTCTACTGCGATAAGACGGTCACCATCACCATCAAATGCTAAACCAACATCTGCACCCTTTTCAGTGACAAATGCAGCTAGACCTTCTGGATGTGTTGAACCAACACCGTCATTAATGTTCAGACCTGTTGGTGAAGCACCCATTGTTGAAATATCTGCTTCTAAGTCAGCAAATAAATGAGTCGCAAGTGATGATGTTGCACCATGTGCGCAATCTAGTGCTACATGAATGCCATCAAATTCCTCATCTACCGTTTGTTTTAAGTATTGAATATACTTTTGTCCACCCTCGAAGTAATCACTTACAATACCTAAATCCGCACCGATTGGACGTGGTAAAGTATCTTCTGGTGCATCAAGAATGGCTTCAATTTCTGCTTCTTGCGCATCAGTTAGTTTGAAACCATCGGGACCGAAAAATTTAATGCCATTGTCGGCAACTGGGTTATGTGAAGCTGAAATCATGACGCCTGCGTCTGCACTCATAATTCTAGTGAGATAAGCAACACCTGGTGTAGAAATTACACCAAGACGCATCACCTCTACGCCGATTGATAAAAGCCCGGCTACTAGTGCACCTTCAAGCATTTCGCCTGAAATACGTGTGTCACGACCAATTAATACCTTTGGACGCCCTGTTGCATCCTTCGTTAAAACATAACCACCTACGCGGCCAAGTTTAAATGCAAATTCCGGTGTTAATTCACTATTCGCGACGCCACGGACGCCATCTGTTCCAAAATATTTACCCATTTTAATTGTTCTCTCCTTCAATGCAAGACGACCGCATCATGCTTGTTTCCTGCGGACAATCGGACGGCTCGTCTGCTTACTTTTGGAAAAGTCTTTTGTCATTCATTTACTAATATTTAGGCCACTTAGGCTCTAAGTCAACAAGCTTTTAACATCAGGCATTCTATTCTAATGTCAGAATAGTACACGTGCTCATGATCACCTGAGCCTTCCTTGTTCGTTAGCAATTTAGACATCTTGCTATATAGCACTATTTGTAGAGACAAAGAAATCTCTTATGAATCAAATTAAAATTATAGTCAGTTATTGTTTAAGAATCAACATCATCTTCTATCACAGGGTCAGGATCGGGTTCTTCAGGAATTATTATGGTTTCCTTTTTTTCCTCTTCTACCTTTTCTGCTTTTTCTACTTTTGTGACATCAGCTTTAATTTTAATTTTTTGTTCAGATACTTTAGTCGCACCTTCTGGTAATTTGACATCGAATTCATACGTTTTTGATTCGGTAATTTTTGATAGGTCAATTTCAACTGGCAAGCTCGTTAAAACATCGATAATCGATTTTTTCCCATACACTTTCAAAGAGTTAGTAATAAGGGTTAATCGATTGATGGTAATGTCATCTGCCGCTTTACCTGTTTCTTTTATCGTTACCGGTAGTTCTTTACTATATTCTTCAATATCTACCCGTACCTTAACCTTTTCTGGTTCTATCATCACATCTAATTTATTTAAATCGCGATCTAATACTTTAACAGCCGCTTCTTGAGAGAAAGACTGTCTCAAGCCTTGTTCACCCGTTACAGTCGCTTTTACGTAGCTAATGCTTTCAATCGCGCTTTTTGCCCCTGTTACAAACACAGTTGCTGGGTTCGCAGACATGCCTTTTAAGTAATACCCTTCATCAATTAAACGATTATTCATTTCAGGATCAACGCGGAATTCTTGTGTGACTTTTTCCTCTATATTTACTTTCACTGTCGCTGGGTCTAGGGTCACTTTTAATTTATCAGAAATATTTTCGTATTGTAGCTCGACGGTATGCTCGCCAATTAATAAATCATTTAAATTTACAAATACTGAGAAATCTTTCACTAATTTGGCTTGTAAAGCGATTTGCTTTGGTCCCCTTACCGTAACATTCACTGTTTTCGGAATTCCCGTTACAATAAGACTATCATCATCATAATAAACCTCTACGGGTACATCTCGAATGACTTCCATCTGTTCAGTCATCGCAGTTTTATCTGTAGAAGCTAACTCAGTGCGCACAGAGAAAAATAGTAAGCACGCTAGAAACAGCGCAATGATTCGCAATACCCATGGGCTATCCATCATTTTATCCATTCTTTTTCCCCCTCCAAGTCAACTTAGAGGCTGCATTCGATTCTTGTGCTGATCCGAACCACATTTTGCGTAACAGTGTTTCGAATTCCTCTAGAGAAAGATTACGATGTAGATTACCGTTTAACGTAATACTAATGGCGCCAGTTTCTTCTGAAACGACAATGGTAATCGCATCTGTTACTTCACTAAGTCCAAGTGCTGCACGATGTCGTGTGCCAAGCTCTTTGGAAATAAAAGGACTTTCTGACAGCGGTAAATAACAAGCTGCTGCTGTTACCTTGTCTTTTTGCATAATGACTGCCCCATCATGAAGTGGCGTATTCGGTATGAAAATGTTAATAAGTAATTCAGAAGATACTTCTGCATTTAGACCTATTCCCGTTTCAATATATTCAGTTAAACCTGTGTCCTTTTCAATAGAAATAAGCGCCCCTATACGGCGTTTAGCCATATAGCTAACTGATTTCTTCATGGCTTCAATCAGTCTCGTTTGCTCTTCTTCTTCTTGACTCGTCGAACGTTGGAACAGCTTTCCTCGCCCAATTTGTTCGAGACCTCGTCGAATTTCAGGCTGGAAGATAATAATAATAGCCAAGAAACCAAATTCAATGACTTGTTTTAGCATCCATCCTAAAGTTTCTAACCCTATAAAGTCTGTTGCAATGCGTGCAATAATAATGACGAAAATGCCTTTTAATAATTGGACTGCTTTCGTCCCTTTAATGAGGGTTAAAATTTTATAAACAACGTACCATACGAGCAGTACATCTATGAAGTTAATAACAATATTCACCGGTGTTAAATCTGTGAATTGTTCGATAATTTGCACGTGGCATCCCCCACTTTTCATTGCGAATCCATATACATTTAAGTATAGCACATTCTTGTCAAATGTAACTTTTTTCAAAAGAAAAGTCTACCCATATGAGTAGACTTTTCATCCTCTCCCGTGCGCTATCATGTAGGACGTATAGAGTTTTATTTAGTTTCTTTTTCCTCAAATGTCATGGCCGCTTTTACGGAATTTTTGATGGTATACCATAACCATTCAAACGCTTCGTCTATTTCTTCTATTTTACCTGAAACGACTGCAGAAGATGCCATATACTGACCGTTAATAATGGTGATGTTGCCATCCACTTCACCCTCAACAATTAAATCCCCATTTTTAACGACGATATCGCCTTTTACAACCTCTCCTTCTGGTACTATAACCGTTTGTCCTTCTACAACGAGGTTTGGTTGTTTCGTGACAGAGAAATGTTGATCGTCCATAAAATTACCTAATAAAGTAGCACTCATAAATAAACAGAAGACGGCTGCTGCAACAAAGAATGGATGACGTCGAATCCACTTTTGCATACCTACACGACTTTTGGGTTTCGGTAAACGAGCCATCACCGCAGCTTCAAAATCTGGAGGTGCTGTAATATGGGAAGCACTCTTCACAAAGGCGATCGTTTCACTCAATTCTTGCATCAATTGTTTGCAATCACCGCATGAGTGCAAATGTTGTTTCAATTCTTGCTCATGCTCACGACTAATGTCACCGTCTAAATAATCATGCATATAATCAATAATATGCTCTGGACAAATATTCATGACGCTCCCCCTCCTACAGATTGTTTAATTGCTTTCGTAATGCTTCGCGTCCGCGGTGAATTCTCGTTTTCACTGTCCCAAGAGGCATATCTAAAATTTCACTGATTTCCTGCAACGATAATTCTTCAATATATTTCAATACTATAACTGAACGATACTTATCAGGCAAACGTCCAATTTCGTATTGAATGCGATCTTGTAGCTCCATCTGTTCTAACTGTTCCTCTGGTAGTTGGTCATCCGCTGCGATTTGTGAATACATATCGAGCCCTTCCGTACCAGCCACTTCCGCATCTAAATAATAATCCGGTTTCTTCTTTCTAATACGGTCTATACAGAGGTTCGTCGCGATGCGATAAAGCCACGTCGAAAATTTTCTTTTTTGATCAAAAGTATGCAAGTTCATATAAGCGCGAACAAACGCTTCTTGCGCAATATCTTCAGATTCTTGCTTGTTTCCTAACATTCGGTAGCATACTTGGTACAGTTTGTGCTGATAGAGACTCACAATATCGGCAAATGCGTTTTGATCGCCTTTAAGCACTTGTTTTATTCTCTTATTTACTAACGCATCCATTGTGTCTACTTCTCCACCTTTACAACTGTCTTATACTATACGGCCCGACTATAAGAAAAGTTTCAATTTATATTCAATTATAACAAAAGATTTTTAATCAATGTGGCGATAAACAATTTTTTCACAATTTTGCATTATACTAGTGTTTCACCGAATAAAGAACCGATTAATGCCACAGCAACATCTGCAGTTTTATTTTTTTCGTCTAGTATTGGATTCACCTCAACAAATTCAGCAGATGTTAGCATTCCTGATTCTTGTAACATTTCCATCGCTAAATGGCTTTCGCGGTAAGAAATACCTCCAGGCACTGGCGTTCCTACACCCGGTGTATAGAGCGGATCTAAACCATCTAAATCTAACGATAAATGCAAGCCATCCACTTTGCGCTCTTGTAGATAGGCAAGTGCATCTTCCATAACGCGCGTCATACCAAGACGATCAATCTCATGCATTGTATAGACTTTAATGCCTTGTTGACGAATTAACTCACGTTCACCAGGATCTACTGAGCGCGCCCCGATAATAATAACATTTTCAGGTTTAACCTTTGGTGCATAGTTACGAATTTGCACAAGACGTTCATGACCTAAGCCAATACTAACTGCAAGTGGCATACCATGAATATTGCCCGATGGTGTAGTCTCAGGTGTATTAAGATCCGCATGTGCATCAAACCAAATAACGCCTAAGTTTTTAAAATGTTCACCAAGTCCTGCAAGTGTACCAATCGCAATACTATGATCTCCCCCAAATACTAACGGGAATTTTTTTTGCTCTAATGCTTCATGTACTTGATTAGCTAAAGATGTGCTTACTTCTACAACTTCTTCTAAATTTAATAGCTGTTTATCGATTTCTTTACTTTCGTGTGCTTGGCTAACAAGAATATCTCCCTGATCTTGTACCCCGTGACCAATTGCTTCTAGTCGCTCTACAACACCTGCATAACGAATAGCGCTCGGACCCATATCCACTCCTCTTCGTGTTTGTCCGTAATCAGTTGGAACCCCAATAATTGATATTTGATGTTTATTCATGTTTTTATACCCCCTATTTTTAATAAGACTATTGTAAAGCCTACAATGCACTTGGCTCAACCCAACAAAAAACCGTATATTTATGCATTTAAAAATAGCAAAAAAAATCTCCTGCTGTTTTCAGCAAGAGATTAGTATCTGTAGTTAATGTTACACTTTTGAATTAAAATTAGAAAAGTGAGCCATGAAGGACTCGAACCTTCGACCCTCTGATTAAAAGTCAGATGCTCTACCAACTGAGCTAATGGCTCATAAAAGAAAATGGCTGGGGTACTAGGATTCGAACCTAGGCATGACGGAATCAAAATCCGTTGCCTTACCGCTTGGCTATACCCCAATCATTATATAAATAAAACTGGTGGAGGGGGACGGATTCGAACCGCCGAACCCTAAGGAGCGGATTTACAGTCCGCCGCGTTTAGCCACTTCGCTACCCCTCCGAAAAAAAACACTATATGGTGGAGGATGACGGGCTCGAACCGCCGACCCTCTGCTTGTAAGGCAGATGCTCTCCCAGCTGAGCTAATCCTCCATAGAAACAGGTGTTTATTTCTTCACAGTTTATTTATCTTTTTAAGCCTATCATTACTACTTGAAAATGGTGACCCCTACGGGATTCGAACCCGTGTTACCGCCGTGAAAGGGCGGTGTCTTAACCGCTTGACCAAGGGGCCATTCGTTATGTCTCAAACAAGACAAGATTTATATTAACATCATTTTTATATTGTTGCAAGCTTTTTTTAAAAATTTCTTATTAAAATTTAATTCGACTTAAAAAAGTGCAAAAAAATGGCTCCGAAGGCAGGACTCGAACCTGCGACAACCTGATTAACAGTCAGGTGCTACTACCAACTGAGCTACTTCGGAACAATACTATTCAATTCGGTTTAACAACCTCTTAAGTACATTTATTATTATACCAAGCCTTCTAAATTATGCAATACTTTTTCGGAAAAATTATTTAATTTATTGCATAATTTTTATTTTCATTTTCTAAAGTTTAATAGTTCTCTATAAGGAGAAATATTTCTATTTTATGTATTGAATATTCTTGCTGTATATTATTTCAATTGTTAAAATAAAAATAGTTTTAAGAATTTTCTATTAAATATGTTTTGGGGAGGAATGTTCATATGGTAACAAAAGATTTAATTGCACCGGAACTTTACAACATCACAGAGGAATTAGAGAAATTTTCCCAAGATAGTGATCGCCAAGCTATTCGATGGTTGGATACTAAACAAAATCGTCGTACCATTTCTTATGCTGACCTTATTCAAAAAATGAATCAATATGCGAATGCCTTTACAGAAAGAGGACTTCAAAAAGGTGATCGTGTTTTAGTTATCATTCCACGCCTACCAGAAGCCTATTTTGTGTTCCTTGGCTGTTTAAAAGCTGGTATCGTACCAATCTCTTGTTCTGAGATGTTGCGAGCAAGTGACTTAGAATATCGTATGGAACACGCTTCTGCCAATGCAGTTATTGCTTACGAAGCTTTTACAAGTGAGGTTGATCAAATTACTACTTCATTAGCAGCTTTGAATAACAAATTAGTTATTGGCACTGCCTCAAACAATTGGATCTCTTTAGACACATTAGCTGACAAACAACCTACAAGCTTTACTGCAGTGGCAACAAAACGTGATGATATGGCATTCCTTTCTTATACTTCAGGGACAACAGGTAAACCTAAAGGGGTCGTACACTCTCATGGCTGGGGCTATGCGCATATTCGAACTGCAGCCTCCGAATGGCTTTGTGTACGCGAAGGTGACTTAGTATGGGCTACAGCAGCACCTGGTTGGCAAAAATGGATTTGGAGTCCATTTTTATCGACAATTATGTTAGGTGCAACGGCTTTCGTCTATCATGGCGGTTTTGACCCACATACTTATCTACAACTTCTGCAAGATGAAAAAGTAAATGTTCTTTGTTGTACACCGACAGAATACCGTATTATTGCAAAGATTGATAATCTAAAAGATTATAACTTATCAGCATTAAGAAGTGCTGTTTCTGCGGGCGAGCCATTAAATCGTCCAGTTATTGAAACATTTATGCGAAATTTTGGTCTTAAAGTACGTGATGGCTATGGACAAACTGAAAATACATTATTAATTGGGACACTGGAAAACACAGAATTACGACCTGGCTCTATGGGTGTTCCTACACCAGGAAATATTGTGCGTATTATTGACCACGACGGCAATGAGGCACCGGTTGGAGAAGTAGGAGACATCGCAGTTCATAAATCATCACCTGCCCTATTCAAAGAGTATTACCGTGAACCTGAGCGCACACAGGCTGCCTTTCGAGGGGATTGGTATATTACAGGAGACCAAGCCAAATGTGATGAGGATGGCTACTTCTGGTTTGAAGGACGTGGGGATGACATTATTATTTCATCAGGCTATACAATAGGTCCATTTGAAGTAGAGGATGCTTTAAATAAGCATGAGGCTGTACAAGAATGCGCTGTTGTTGCAGCACCAGATGAAATTAGAGGTCATATTGTGAAAGCATTCGTCATCTTACGTGAGGGCTTCCGTGGGCTTGATGAAGAACAATTAATAAAAGCGCTTCAGGAGCATGTTAAAGCGTTAACAGCGCCTTATAAATACCCTCGTAGCATCGTCTTTATCGATGAGTTACCAAAAACAACATCGGGGAAAATCCGCCGTATCGAATTGCGAGCAACTACTGTTTCATAAACAAGTTAGGAGACATTTCGCCTATCATGGTGAAATGTCTCCTTTTATTTTTAAGATTAAATTGTATTTTCATTAGTAAATATTTTATAACAATAAAAAAAGCCACTACTGAGTGTATCAGCAGCGACTTTTTGCGCCTAGCGACGTCCTACTCTCACAGGGGGAAGCCCCCAACTACCATTGGCGCTAAAGAGCTTAACTTCCGTGTTCGGTATGGGAACGGGTGTGACCTCTTTGCCATCATCACTAGACATAAGAAAGAACTTATTCTTTCAAAACTGGATAAACGGTTCATTGAATGTTTCAAACTTTTTTGGTTAAGTCCTCGATCGATTAGTATTCGTCAGCTCCATGTGTCACCACACTTCCACCTCGAACCTATCTACCTC
>Ga0213820_1000130_pt1 | contig 75074 bp, 82 predicted proteins | sample MC6MC0910MG_FD_179889 | JGI IMG/M metagenome (GOLD analysis project Ga0213820, IMG submission 179889) | Enriched soil aggregate microbial communities from Iowa State University, Ames, United States - MC6-MC0910-MG | ecosystem: Environmental > Terrestrial > Soil > Unclassified | place: USA: Iowa...
CTCGCTGTACGGCGAGCGCGTTGGCGCCCTGTCGATCGTCAGCGAATCGAAAGAAGAAAGCGCGCGCGTACTGTCACAAGTCAAACGCGTGATCCGCACCAACTACTCCAACCCGCCGACCCACGGCGCGGCGATCGTTGCAGCGGTACTGAACAACCCTGAACTGCGCGCCCAGTGGGAAGCCGAACTGGCCGAAATGCGCCTGCGCATCCGTGGCATGCGCGAGCAGATGGTGGCCGAGCTGGCCAAGGCTGCTCCGGGCCACGACTTCAGCTTCGTTGGCCGCCAGCGTGGGATGTTCTCCTACTCCGGCCTGACCGTTGAGCAAGTTACCCGCCTGCGCAGCGAATTCGGCATCTACGCCCTCGACACTGGCCGTATCTGTGTGGCGGCGTTGAACCAGTCGAACATTGATGCAGTCACAAAGGCAATTGTTCAGGTTCTCTAAACCTGACGGCGCTGCGGAAAGGGAAGCCACGGCTTCCCTTTTTTATGCCTGTCGGAAAACCGCCTGCTCCCCTAGACTGAATCCTGTAGGAGCCCGGCTTGCCGGCGATGGCGTCCCCATGGGCCTCATCGCCGGCAAGCCGGGCTCCTACAGGCAGAGTGTTCCGACATTACCCCAATGAGTAACCTATGAGAAACGACGACCTGGACCTGCGTGCCGACCGCGACGAACTGCATGACTACGCCCCACGCGCACCGCAACCCAAGCGCCAGAAGAGCCTGGTGCTGCAAGTGGCACTGGGTGTGTTCCTCGGCGGCCTGGCACTGTGGCTGGTGCAATTGGGTGCGACCGCACTGATGGCGAAGCTGGCGATGGGCACCCTGCAATTTGGCGGCTGAAAACGATCAAAATGTGGGAGCTGGCTTGCCTGCGATAGCATCAACCAGTTTTGCCTCATACACCGAGGTGCCAGCATCGCAAACAAGCCAGCTCCCACATTTGAATTACTGCGCTACCAGATTGCGTGCCTCCAACAACTTCACGAAACTGTTCAAACTCTGCGACACCGTCCCCCGCCGCCAGATCAGCCATGTGTGCAGGATCCGGAAGTTGTCCGTCAGCGGCCACACGCTCACCGCCGCCGACCCCGGCATGCTGTCGAGCATGCTGCGCGGCATAAGCGCCAGCCCCGCCCCGGCGCTGACACAGGCGAGCATGCCGTGGTAGGACTCGATCTCGAAGATCTTGCCCGGTACCGCGCCGTCCTGTGAGAACCAGCGCTCAAAGTGATGCCGGTACGAACAGTTGGAGCGAAAGGTGTAGATATTTTCGCCATTCACGTCCTGGCCGCGTTTGATCGGCGCGTGGTGCAGCGGCGCAATCACCACCATCTCCTCTTCAAACACCGCCACGCCTTCCAGGGTGGAATGCAGCACCGGTCCGTCGACAAACGCCGCCGTCAGCCGCCCCGACAGCACGCCTTCAATCATGGTGCCCGAGGGGCCGGTGCTCAGGTCCAACTCAACCTTGGTGTGCTTCTGGTTGTACGCCGCCAGCAGCGCCGGGATGCGCACCGCTGCGGTACTTTCCAGCGAGCCAAGGGCAAACGCGCCCTGGGGCTCCTCCCCCGCCACGGTCGCGCGGGCTTCCTGCACCAGGTCGAGAATGCGCCGCGCATAGCCAAGGAAATTCCACCCGGCCGGGGACAGGCGCAGGCGGCTTTTCTCGCGGATGAACAATTCCACGCCCAGGTCCTGCTCCAGTTGCTTGATGCGCGTGGTCAGGTTCGACGGCACACGATGAATCAACTGCGCGGCGGCGCTGATGCTGCCTTGCTCGGCAACGGCCTTGAAGATTTCCAGCTGCACCAGGTCCAAATCATTCTCCAATCGTGAACGTATTGCTTAATATTATTCAGTTTCCAGAAAAGAGATACCCCCGTACGCTGAACCCCACTGAATTCACTCAGCAGGACGGTGCCATGAACGCGACTACCCACGCCCTCTCGATCAACCCGGCCAACGGCGAAACGGTCGGCAGCTATCCGTATGAAACCGCGCAGCAACTGGACGCCGCCCTCGACCGCTCCACCCTCGCCTTCCGCGCCTGGCGCCGCCAGCCAGTGAGCCAGCGCGCCGAGTTGCTGCTGAGCCTGGCCAGCGCGTTGCGCGAACAAGCCGAAGACATGGCGCAGATGATCACCCTGGAAATGGGCAAACCCATCGCCCAGGCCCGTGCCGAAATCGAAAAATGCGCGCAACTCAGCGAATGGTACGCCGCCCACGGCCCGGCCATGCTCGCCCCTGAGCCGACCCTGGTAGACAATGGCAGCGCGCAGATCGAATACCGCCCGCTGGGCCCGATCTTCGCCGTGATGCCGTGGAACTTCCCGGTGTGGCAAGTGCTGCGCGGCGCCGTGCCGACGATGCTGGCCGGCAACACCTACGTGCTCAAACATGCGCCGAACGTGATGGGCAGCGCCTATCTGATCCAGCTGGCGTTCCAAAAGGCCGGTTTCGCCGATGGCCTGTTTGAAGTGGTCAACGTGACCAACGAGGGCGTGTCCAAAGCCATTGCCGACCCGCGCATCGCCGCCGTCACCCTCACCGGCAGCGTGCGTGCTGGCGTCGCCATCGGTTCCCAGGCCGGTGCCGCGCTGAAAAAATGCGTGCTGGAGCTGGGCGGTTCCGACCCCTTTATCGTGCTCAACGACGCCGACCTCGACGCCGCCGTGCAAGCCGCGCTGATCGGTCGTTTCCAGAACAGCGGCCAAGTCTGCGCCGCCGCCAAACGCCTGATCATCGAGGAAGGCGTAGTGGAAGCCTTCACCGCCAAATTCCTGGAAGCCAGCCGTGCCTTGGTGATGGGCGACCCGACGTCAGCCACCACCTACATCGGCCCGATGGCACGCTTCGACCTGCGCGACGAGTTGCATGGCCAGGTCCAGGCCACTCTGGAAGAAGGCGCGACCCTGCTGCTGGGCGGCAATAAAGTACCCGGCGCCGGTAATTACTACGAGCCGACCGTACTGGGTAACGTCACCGACCAGATGACTTCGTTCAAACAGGAACTCTTCGGCCCGGTCGCTTCGATCATCACCGCCCGCGACGCCGACCACGCCGTGGCCCTGGCGAATGACAGCGAGTTCGGCCTCACCGCGAGCATCTTCACCACCGACCCGGCCAAGGCGCGCGATATCGCCAACCAGCTGGAAACCGGCGGCATCTTCGTCAACGCCTTCAGCGTTTCCGACCCTCGGGTGGCGTTTGGTGGCGTGAAAAAGAGTGGTTTTGGCCGCGAGCTGTCGCACTTTGGCGTGCGGGAGTTCTGCAACGCGCAGACGGTGTGGCTGGACCGCAAGTAACACACGTGGGTGGTGCGGGCACGGGTTGTGGCTATCGCCCTCCCAGCCCCGCCACCAAGGCTTCCAGCACCACACTGACCTTGGGCAACGCCTGGCGATTCCTTACCCAGGCCAGCCTGATCGCAGCCCCCTCGGTGGCCAGCTGCGGCAGCACCTCAACCAACTTGCCTTCCTCCAGCGATGGCCGGACGACCCACGACGGCAGTTGCACGATCCCACAACCGGCCAACGCGGCCTGCATCAAGCCATCGCCATTGCCAATCACCAGGTGCGGCGACATCTGCCAGCGCCGTGCAGTGCCCTGTTCACCGGCGAAGTTCCAGGGGCTGACGCGTCCGTCCACCCAGCCGTAGGCGAGGCACTGATGCCGTTCAAGCTCACGCTCGCACGTCGGGGTGCCATGGTTCGCCAAGTAATCCGGCGAGGCACACAACGTATGCCATTCGTGCGCGAGCACACGCTGTTCGATCGTGTCTGGCCAGCCCTGCGCCCCACCGACACGCACCACCAGATCCACACCCTCCTTGAACGGGTCCACTAACCCGTCGCTGAAGGAAATGTGCGGCACCAAGGACGGAAAAGTCTTCAGCAAAGGCAGCAGCACCGGCAACACCCGGACGCGCCCAAACACATTGGGCAGATCAATGCGCACACGTCCACGCGGCTCGCTTTGCTCGGCGCGCAGCGACAGCTCGGCCTCCTCCAGGTCAGCCAGCACCCCCGTACAGGTACGGTAAAACTCCACACCGGCCTCGGTGAGGGACAAGCGCCGCGTTGTGCGCAGGAACAGTCGAGCGCCCAGGCGCGTTTCGAGCCGCGCGATGCTTTTGCTGATGGCCGAGGCAGTCAGGCTCATTTTCTCGGCAGCGGCGGTAAAGCTGCCGGAGTCCGCGACACACACAAACACATCAATACCTTTCAAGCGTTCGGAAGAAAACATGCACGCCCCGCATTTGTGAATTCAGGTCAGCCAAACTTGTAATTAACATCCTAAATCAGAATTCAAATCAACAGTAAGCTATGGCCGATGAACCTGGCACTGAGGCTCGGATGCTGACCACGCTGAAAAACTACCCCCTGACCGTCAACCTGCTTCTGAGTGCGTCACTGGTGTTGACCCTCGCCAGGGCCATCACCCTGCCCTATCTGGTGATCTACCTGTCGAGCCAGTTCCAATTGGGCGTCGCCGACATCGGCCTGGTGATCGGCAGTTCACTGATCGTCGGCTCATTATTGAGCCTGTACGGCGGTTTCCTGGTGGACAGCCAGCCAGGTTACCGCTTGATCCTGGGCTGTTGCGCGGTGTTCACCTGCGGGTTTCTGGGAGCGTTTGCCGCGCGGGACCTGTGGGTGTTCTACGCCTGCCTGGTCGCGATCAACCTGGCGTACGCCGTCATTGATATCGCAGTCAAATCAGGATTTGGCCGCCTACTGCCCGTCGATGCGCGCAGCGAAGCGTTTTCGATCAAATACACCCTGACCAACATCGGCTACGCCGTCGGCCCTTTTCTCGGTGCGGGACTGGCCGCGCTCGCCATCAGCCTGCCCTTCCTGGCGTCGGCGATGCTGGGCGCCGGTTTTTTTATCGTTTACGCCGTGTGGGGTGACAAGCACTCGATGCCCGTGGACACAAGCCAGCCCGGCGCGCCATTCCTGGCGGTCGGCAAAGTGCTGCTCAGTGATTATCGGCTGGTGTGTTTTACCCTGGGCGGTGCACTCAGTGCCGTGGTGTTCGGCCAATTCACCGCTTACCTCTCGCAATATCTGATCGTCACCACGACACCCGAAATGGCCTACCGGATAATCAGCAGCGTGGTGGCCACCAACGCGCTGATGGTGATCAGCCTGCAGTACGTGATCGGCAAGCGAATCACCCATCAGCACTTGAATCTGTGGCTCGCAGGTGGGTTGGGCATGTTCATCGTCGGCCTGGCGGGGTTCGGCTTGTCCACCTCGCTGATGTTCTGGGTGGTAGCCATGGCGGTCTTCACGCTGGGAGAGATCATCGTGTTCCCTGCCGAGTACATGTTCATCGACATCATCGCCCCCGATCACCTGCGGGGCATGTACTACGCTGCGCAAAACCTGGGCAACGTTGGCGCAGCCTTGGGCCCGGTGCTGTGCGGGATGGTGTTGGCGACACACCCCGCCCACACCATGTTCTATATGCTCGCGCTGTTTGTGGTCGCGGGCGGGTTGCTCTACAGCCTGGGCGCGTCTCTGGCAGGCAAGGTTAACGCTGCCACCTGAACATCAGCAGCGCACATGCCGACGCACACACTGCACCAGCCCGTCCAGCGCCTGCGACTTCACCGGCGCCAGCACGCAGACCGTGTGCTCGCGCTGATCCTCCTTCACCGTCAGGGTGTAATGCACCTGGCCCGGATTACCGGTGGCAGGTGCATTGCTTTGCGGCAATTGAAAGAAGTCGCAGGCCTCGACAAGCCGCCGCAACTCCTGCTGGTCCTGCTCCGGCAGCGCGTCCAGTTCCACCGTCTGTGGCTTGGCCAGGCCCGGAAAGAACCCAGGCCCGCCATTTTCCTTGATTGAAATTTGCATGGTTGTTCCTCGCGTCAGACAGCAATGCCGACCGCTTTCCAACCGTCCTTGACCGCTTTCTGTTCATCCTTGTTTGCGCCGTAGAGTCGGCCCGCAACATCGTAAGTGATACGCGCAAAGCGCAGAAAGCCGGAGTTGGGCCGCAGCCGCGCATCGCGCAGCGCGTCATACCAGATGCGCCCGGCGCGCTCCCAGGCAAACCCGCCCAGCGCTGTCGCCACCTGGTAGAACGCATGGTTGGGAATGCCGGAATTGATATGCACCCCGCCGTTATCCTCGTAGGTTTGCACAAAATCATCCATGTGCCCGGGCTGCGGGTCCTTGCCCAGCAGTTTGTCGTCAAACGCGGTGCCGGGGGCTTTCATCGAACGCAGGGCGGTGCCTTTGATCTTCTTGGTGAACAGCCCTTTGCCGATCAGCCAATCAGCGTCTTCCGCGCTTTGCTTCAAGGCATATTGCTTGATGAGCGAGCCGAACACATCCGACAGTGACTCGTTCAACGCTCCGGACTGATTGAAATACATCAGCTTGGCCTCGTCCTCGGTGACGCCATGGGCCAACTCATGGCCAATTACGTCAAGCGCCACCGTGAAGCGGTTGAACAACTGCGCATCCCCATCGCCAAACACCATCTGGGTCGAGTTCCAGAACGCATTGTTGTAGTTCTGGCCAAAATGCACCGTGGCATCCAGCGCCATACCGGCGTCGTCGATGGAGTTGCGATCAAAGACCTGGTCGAAAAAATCGAAGGTGGCGCCCAAGCCCTCGTAGGCTTCGTCCACCGCGGCATCACCGCTGGCGGGTTGCCCCTCACCACGCACCAGCGTGCCCGGCAGGCTGTCGGTGCCCTCGGCGCTGTAGATCGAGCGGCGCTTATCGGCCCCCATGGCCAGGGCCATGTGTGCCGGTCCTTTGGCAGGTTCGGCGACCATGCGCAACGAGCGGAACGTCGTGTCCTTGGCGCGGGTGCGCAAGGCGACCTCCCGTTGCGCTTTATCACCGTTGCGCGCGATCTGGTCGAGCATATAGGGCGGGATCAGGCAGAAAATCGGATTGCGATGCGGCTGACGAACACACATTGGCTGGCTCCATTTGGCAGGTGACAACGTCCGGGTCATCGATTCAGGATAGCCCCCAGGGGTTAACGCGTGTCATCAATTGTCATTAACCTATGTTGCAGTCGTGTTTATCCAAGGAGGACTGACTGATGCCCGCACGTAAAACCAAAATCGACCTTTCATACCGCCCCAGGCTCGCTGACCTGCGCCCGTTGATCGCACTGAGCCCCACAGTGCTGGAGGCACGGGCGGCGACGCCACGCGTCACCCCAGCCAGAGACTTGAAGGACCGACGCGGCTACGCCGAGGACTTTCTCGGCAGCTTCGGGGTGCCCTGGCCCACGGTTGAAGAGGCCTTGGCGGGAGATGCACAGAAGCGCCTGGACTACACGCACTTCTCGATCACGATGTCACGCGCCAAGCGGCTTGCGCTGTATGTGGGCGTCAACATCGATGGTGGTCAGCACGTCGACATCATTCGCAGCAACGACACCTGGGCGTATGACGGCCGCCTGCCCATCGATGCGCAGGTGGGCGAAGCGCTGTATGCCAGCAATGGCCTGGATCGCGGCCACCTGGTCCGCCGACAAGACCCCAACTGGGGCGACGAGGCGCAAACCGCCAACCTCGACACCTTCCATTTCACCAACTGCTCGCCGCAGATGAGCGGGTTCAACCAGAAGACCTGGCTGGAGCTCGAAGACTACATCCTCGATAACACCCAACGCTGGAAAGCCCGCGCCACAGTGTTTACCGGCCCGGTGTTCGCCGACGACGACCGAGTGTACCGAGGCGTGCAGATCCCCAAGGCGTTCTGGAAAGTGGTCGCCTACCTCAGCGACAACGGCAAGCCTAGCGCGAGTGCCTACATGATCGACCAGAGCCGCGAACTGGGCCAACTGGATCTGGTGTTCGGCCAGCTCAGGACCTACCAGCGCAGCGTGATCCAGATAGAGCGCCTGACCGGCCTGCGCTTCGGCAACCTGGCCGACTACGACGGCTTCAGCAACGAAGAGCGCGCCACCGGCACGCGGATTGAAGCGCTGATACAGGGTCCTGAAGACATTCGACTCTGACCGACGCTTCACATATTGAACTGCGTCACACCCAACGCCAACCACGATGCGAAGCGAGCCGCTCTGGCTCTTGATCTTGATCTGGCTTTTGATCTCAGGCGCCCCGTCAAACACGCTGGCCGAACGCAGGCTTGAATCCGTGGGTAACCCGGCAGGACGCCGGGTTAGCCGTCAGGCCGCCTTCGCAGGCAAGCCAGCTCCCACATTCTGGATCACGGGAGTAACAGTAAGATTGCAGCCGGCCGTCAAGCCGCCAGCGCCGTACCCCGCGTGGTGTAGATACCTGCGCCCTTTGGCCGCCCCCTCATTGCGCATTGATGTAATGAAACTGCGCCTGCGACTTCTCAACCGCCGCACGCACGTTTTCCTTCTGCGCATCGGTGCCCGAGTAGTAAATCTGCAGACCCTTCAAATCCTGCCCTTCGACGGCTTTGCCGATCACCGCAACGTCGACCGGCGTGCCAGCCCCCATGATTAAAAAGAACACATCGCCCAAGCGCTTGGTATTCAGCAATTCGCCCCTGAGGCTGGCAGCGTTTTGGTCGCCGGCCATGGAAATCGCCAGGGTGTCGCCGAACATACCGCTTTTGGGGATGCTCATCGTGTGCAAGCGAAGCTTGTCTGAGTCGGCCGGCATCGACTTGACATAGGCGGTGGTGGCCTCGTCGAGAATCTGCTGTTCGGATTTACCTTGCGTGGCACAACCGGCCAGGGTGGCGATAAGGACGAGCGCGACAAATGATTTCACGGTGTATTCCTTGTGATAAAGCGATCCATGGGCTGAGCATCATAGGAGCCTCACTGCCAGAGAGCTACCGTTGAGTTCACGGCCTCCCGTTCAACCGCGTGATCGACTACCATACCGCGCCGGTTCCCGAACGGGACTAATAGGGAATCCGAAGCGCGGTACAGCCGTGCCAATCGGAACTGCCCCCGCAACTGTAGGTGCTGAGCCTGCTCCCTGATGCCACTGGACCTTGTCCGGGAAGGCCGGAGCCTGGCGACGACGCATCAGTCAGGAGACCTGCCGGCCCAAGCTCAATTACTAACCGGCGGGGTGTCCGGGAAGGACATTCTTGCTGTCGCTCTCGCAGCGCTTAAGGGTGTATTTCCGAATGGCACGCACGGTTCACTCGGAGATTGCCCCATGCTGCCACGTGTTACCGCCCTGCTCGCTGGCCTGGGTTTCTGTGCCCTGGCCCAGGCCGCGCCCACTCACTATCCGTTGACCGTGGAAAACTGCGGCAGCCACCTCACCTTCCAGCAAGCGCCGGCCCGCAGCGTGACCATCGGCCAGGCCGCCACCGAAATGCTCTACGCCCTGGGCGTGGGCAATAAAGTGGTCGGCACCTCGCTGTGGTTCAACAGCGTACTGCCACAGTACAAAGCGCAGAACGACAGCATCGAGCGCCTGGCCAACAATGAGCCAAGCTTTGAGGCCGTGATCGCCAAACGCCCGCAACTGGTGGCCGCCGAGCTGGAATGGGTGGTCGGGCCGCAAGGCGTGGTTGGCACCCGCGAGCAATTTCATGAGCTGAAGATCCCCACCTACCTGTTGCCTTCGGACTGCGAAGGCAAGGACAACCTGGTCGGTGCCGACGGCACGCGGCTGGAGCCGTTCCGTATCGAAACCATTTATAAAAGCATCAGCCAACTCGCCGAGATCTTCGACGTGCAGGCACGCGGCCAACAGCTGAACGAAGAACTCAAGGCGCGCCTGGCCAAATCCGTCGCCACCGTGCAAAGCAAGGGCCTCAAGCAAGCCAGCGCCTTGGTGTGGTTCTCCAGTTCCGAGATGGCCAGCGACCCTTATGTGGCCGGCCACAAGGGTATTCCGCAATTTATGCTGGAAACCCTCGGCTTGCATAACGTCGTACAGTCCGACGAAGAGTGGCCCGCCGTCGGCTGGGAAACCCTCGCCAAGGCCAACCCGACCGTGCTGGTGATCGCGCGCATGGACCGCCGCCGCTACCCCGCCGACGACCATGAAAAGAAACTCGCCTTCCTGCGCAGCGATCCGGTGACCCGCAACATGGACGCGGTGAAAAACAACCGCATCATCATCCTCGACGCCCTGGCGCTGCAGGCCAGCATCCGCACGTTCGACGGCCTTGAACAACTGGCCACGGCCATCGACGGCTACGATCTGCACCCATGAATACCAGCGTGATCCACACCCTGCTCGCCCTGGCCCTGCTATTAGCCGCCGTCCTCGCGGGCGTGGCCATCGGCGAAACCGCCATCTCGCCGCACGTGGTACTGCAGGTACTCGCGAACAAACTGTGGGCCGCCGGTTATGCGCTCGACCCCATCGACGAAGGCGTGGTGTGGAACTACCGCCTCACCCGCGCCCTGGTCGCCGCGGCGTGTGGCGCCGGGCTGGCGACGTGTGGCGTGATCCTGCAATCGCTGCTGCGCAACCCGCTGGCCGATCCGTACCTGCTGGGCATCAGCGCCGGCGCCTCGACCGGCGCGGTGCTGGTGGCGTTGATCGGTGTGGGCGGCGGGTTGATTTCGTTGTCGGCGGGCGCGTTTGTCGGTGCCATGGCCGCGTTTGCGCTGGTGATCCTGCTCGCGCGCGCCAGCGGTTCGGCCAGCGGCACCGGCCAGATCATTCTGGCGGGCATTGCCGGGTCGCAGTTGTTCAATGCACTCACCGCGTTCCTGATCACCAAATCCGCCAGTTCCGAACAGGCGCGCGGCATCATGTTCTGGCTGCTCGGCAACCTCAGCGGCGTGCGCTGGCCTTCGGTGTGGCTGGCGGTGCCAGTGGCGATTGGCGGGTTGGCCGTGTGCCTGTGGCACCGTCGGGCGCTGGATGCGTTTACCTTCGGCAGCGACTCGGCGGCCTCCCTCGGCATTCCGGTGCGCCGGGTGCAGTTTGTATTGGTGGGCTGCGCGGCGCTGGTGACGGCGGTGATGGTGTCGATTGTCGGCTCCATCGGTTTTGTCGGATTGGTGATTCCCCACGCCGTGCGCCTGCTGCTCGGCACCGGGCACTCGCGCTTGCTGCCGGCCAGTGCGTTGGGCGGCGCGTTGTTCTTGATTGCGGCGGATGTGCTGTCACGCACCCTGATCAAAGGCCAGGTGATTCCGGTCGGCGTGGTCACCGCGCTGGTCGGTGCGCCGGTGTTTGCGCTGATCCTCATTGGCCGGAGGAATGCGCGATGACCGTGCTGAGCTGCGCAGGATTGGGTTTTAAAGTGCGCGAGGCGCAGTTGCTGAGCGACATTCATCTGGAGGTTCAGCCAGGTGAAACACTGGGGATTGTCGGTCCCAATGGTTCTGGCAAATCCACCTTGCTCAAGCTGCTCGCCGGCCTGCGCACGCCAGCGTCCGGCGAAGTCCTGTTAGGCGGCCAGCGCCTTGGCAAGCTATCGCGCCGCGCCATCGCACAGCAACTGGCGGTAGTGGAACAGCAGGCCGACACCGACGACGCCATCCGCGTGTTCGACGCCGTAGCGCTGGGCCGCACACCGTGGCTGTCGGCGCTGAGCCCCTGGTCCTGCGAGGACGACGCCATCGTCAACCAGGCGCTGCACGACGTCGACGCCACCCACCTGAGCCATCGCGCCTGGCGCAGCCTCTCGGGCGGTGAGCGCCAGCGCGTGCACATCGCCCGTGCGTTGGCACAGCGGCCGCAGATCCTGTTGCTGGATGAGCCGACCAATCATTTGGATATCCAGCATCAGCTTGGCATTTTGAAGGGCGTGCAAGGGTTGCCCGTCACCACCTTGATTGCCCTGCATGATCTGAACCAGGCATTGACCTGTGATCGGCTGGCGGTGCTGGATCATGGCCGGTTGGTGGCGCTGGGCAAACCACTGGAGGTGCTGACGCCGCAGCGCTTGCAGGAGACGTTCGGGGTGCAGGCGCATTACCTGACGGACCCGTTTGATGGGGCGCAGATATTGCGGCTACGCCCAAACTGATCAACGCGTCCCACTGTAGGAGCCCGCGCCTACAGTGGGTGGTGGTGTTAGAGGATGCGTTGCATATGCGTCGTGCGCCACACCGGGTCCGTGTCCACATCCACCACCTCGAACCCCTGCCGCAGCCAAAAATCAATCGCCCCCGGCAAAAACGGATGGGTGTGCAGGTACATCACCGCGACCCGATCTGCTTTGGCCTGCGCCTCCAGCGCACGGTACAACTCGCCCGCCAGACCAAAGCGGCGGAACGCCGGCAGCACAAACAGGCGCACCACCTCCACAGTCTTGCGGCCCTAGTAATCCAACTGCGGGAAACGCCCGTCATAGGGTAGGTAGCCAATCGCAGCGACTATCTCGCCCTCATCGCGGGCCAGCAGAAATTGCCCATCGCCCTGCAGATAGATCGCCTCGAACTGCGCCAAGTCCACCGGCATCCCCGTCGCGCTGAGCTTGGGGAAAAGCTCGGCACGGGCTTGCAGCACGAATCTCAATACCTCAGGATATCCGCCGCAGTGGCCACCTGAATGATCGGGCTTGAACTCATGCAACGGCTATCTGTGTAATCCCCACCACCTGCGCCTGCTCCAGAATTTCATCCGGGCTCGCATCCGCGGGCGGCAGGATCAAGCCATTCTCGGCGTCGCCAAAATGCAGCTGTAGCAGGTGCAACGCCGCTTCATGCACCTGCAATTGGGGTTGCTTGAGTTCGAACACATGGGTGCGGGGCTCGTCGTTGAACAGGTAGTTGAGGGTGTATTCGTGCACGGGGGAGTCCTTTTTATAGAATAAGAGCAACTGATTAACCTGACTCATCGATCAATTTTTAAGTTCCCAATCCATTTGCGCGCTCATAGCGAAGGTAGCCATGGGAGTCTGTCCCCACCGCGATAAACCCTGCACATTCATACATCAGCCGGGCGGGGTTGTCTGGGCGCACGCTTAAACTCAGGTGAGTGCAGCCGCTGCCCAGCGCCGCAACCCCATAGGCATCCAGTAATGCCCGACCTATCCCCTTGCGTCGATAAGCTTCACTGACATTGATCGTGTAGAGCTCGGCGAAACTGTCCTCGGGTCTCCATAACGAATACCCGACAAATTCACCGTCAAGCATCGCTACCGTGAGCAGCTCGAAGTTATCGACCCACAGAGCGAGGTTGTGCTCCACCTTGGAGCGCCAACCGGCTTCGTGAGTGGGCTCCCACTGTTGGATGTAGGCCAGCTCCCCTCGGTAGATTGACGGGAGGTCAGTGACGATCGCCGGGCGTAGACTCAGTGCGTTCACAGGCACGTTGTTTCCTTGGCGCTGTATTGAAAGGCGAAAGATTACTCGGACGATGGAAGGTTGAGTACTTCCCCGTTCACTCGCTGGCTTATCCACTCACGGCTATAGGCAAGCACTTCCTTCCCCATCACCACCGGAAAATGAATAAACCCATGCGCCGCCTCCGGCAACAAATGCGCCTCAGCTCCCGGCCACCGCTCAGCGATCAACAGCGTGTCATCCCTCAACGGGTCCAGTTCCCCCACGAACATCAACGCCGGGGGCAGGCCTTCGAAGTCGCCATACAAGGGTGACAGCGGCGGCAACCGACGCGCGTCATCACTCAACCCCGGCGTGAGCAGGCGCAGCGCCTCGACCATACCCGGGCCGTCCAGCAACAAGGTGTCGGGCCCCGCCGCGCGCACGCTGGGTGTCCCGGTCAAGTCGTAGACGCCGTAATACAACACCGCCCCGCTCACCCGTTGGAGCAGCGCGGGCCATTGCTTCAACGCCAGCAACGTCGCCGCTGCCAGGTGCCCGCCCGCCGATTCGCCGACGACGATCACCGGCAGGCCGGCAAATTCCTCAGTGGTGAGCAGCCACCGCGCGGCCGCCAGGCAGTCGTCCATCAGCCCTTCGACCGGCGTGTCGACCGCCAGCCGATAATCCACCGACACCACCGCCACGTCGCAGGCGTTGACCATGCCCAGGTTGAGGTCGTCATCCATCTGCGCATTGCCGATCACCCAGCCGCCACCGTGGATATCCAGCACCACGCCCTTGGGCTTGCCGCCGGGGCGCAGGATGCGCACGGGGACCGAGTCGACGTAGTGGGTGTCAGCCAAAGGCGCTTGCTTGATCTTTTGACTGACCCGCAACAGCGCCTGGATCAAACGCGGCGTGACGCGATTGCGGATCTTGAAGCGCGGCAACCAGGCAAGCTTTTGATTGAAGCGGCGCATCTCGGCCCGTTCAGGCTCGCTGGCGGGCCAGGCTTTAACGGCCATCAGCGGTTATTCCGCAGAATCGAGAAGTTGAGCGCCGCCGCCACACAAAGCCACGCCAGGTACGGGAACAGAATCAAGCCGGTGATCAGGTCCAACTGCACCGCCAGCACCACCATCGTCGCGACGGTCAACCACAACACTGCCAGAATCACCATCCCCGCGAGGATGCGATGGGCGCCGAAGAACACCGGCGTCCACAAGGTGTTCAACGCTATCTGCGCCGCCCACAGCGCCAACACCATTTGGCTGCCAGGGATCAGGCTGAGACGGTAACCGGCCCAGGCCAGCAGCAGATAAATGATCGTCCACGCCACCGGGAACAACCAATTAGGTGGGGTGAAGCTGGGTTTGACCAGGGATTCGTACCAGGCACCCGGCTTGAAAATAAGGCCGGTGCTCGCGGCGGCGGCACAAGCCAGCAGAAAAATAAAGAAAGTCATCGTCTGTCCTTGGCTGTAGTCAGCGGTTGTGAAGGGCCGGCTTTTTCCGTGCCTGCTTAAATGACTCAAGCGCGCGGGCAAAAATTCAATCAAAGCGGCACATCGGGCAAACCGACACCGCTTCTTCACGTCATCAAATTTCGCTAAGGTGCTCGCACGTTAGCCCGATTTGTCATGAGCGAGACCCCTCACTTTGGCTCACCCCTCTACCCATCCTTGGAAGGTGTTCCTGATCTTCCTGCGATTGGGCCTCACCTCCTTCGGCGGCCCGATTGCGCACCTCGGCTATTTCAGGCATGAGTTCGTCACACGGCGACGCTGGCTGAGCGAGCGCAGTTACGCCGAACTGGTTGCGTTGTGCCAATTTCTGCCCGGCCCGGCCAGCAGCCAGGTCGGCATCGCCCTAGGCCTGTCCCGCGCGGGTTACGGCGGTGCCGTTGCGGCCTGGGCCGGTTTCACGTTGCCATCGGCCATTGCGCTGATCCTGTTCGCCCTGGGTCTTGCGCACTACGGTGCCGTAATCCCCACCGGTGCGTTGCATGGCCTCAAAGTCGTCGCCGTGGCCGTGGTGGCCCAGGCGGTTTGGGGTATGGCACGCAACTTGTGCCGGGGCGTGGCGCGTTTCACGCTGATGCTGATTGCTGCAGGCGTGGCACTGCTGGCGCCGTCTGCCTGGGGCCAGGTCGGTGTGATCATCGCAGCAAGCGTGGCCGGCCTGTTGCTGTTCAAGCTCGAACCCGGCGCCGAGCATGACGCGCTGCCAATCGCCATCAACCGCCGCGCAGGCGCCCTGTGGCTGGGGCTGTTTGTGATTGCGTTGGTGGGCTTGCCGGTCCTGGTCAACTGGCTGCCCAATCCCACCCTGGCCCTGGTGGATGCCTTTTATCGCACCGGCTCACTGGTATTCGGCGGCGGTCACGTGGTGTTGCCTCTGCTGCAAGCCGACGTGGTGGCGCCGCAGTGGGTAAGCAACGACGTTTTCCTCGCCGGCTACGGCGCCACCCAGGCCGTACCTGGCCCGCTGTTCACCTTCGCCGCCTTCCTCGGCGCCTCGATGAACCACGCCCCGACCGGCTGGCTGGGCGGCACGGTCGGCCTCCTGGCGATCTTCGCACCGTCGTTTCTGCTGCTCTTCGGCGCCCTGCCCTTTTGGGCCAGCTTGCGCCGCAGTCCACGCACCCAGGCTGCACTGGCCGGGGTGAATGCGGCGGTGGTGGGGCTATTGCTGGCGGCGTTGTACCAGCCGGTGTGGACCAGCGCGATTTTCACTGCGCTGGACTTCAGCCTGGCAGTGGTCGCCCTGACATCACTGATGGTATGGCGCTTGCCACCCTGGCTGGTCGTTGCCGGCTGCGGCGTACTGGGAGGCTTACTGGGCTGAACCCGGCTCCACGATCCGCAGCCAAGGCCAGCGCGCCTGATAACTTCTGGCCTTCTGCGCAAACAACGCTGGCTCCGGATGCAGCGGGTTGATGCGCAGCACGCCCTGTGCGATGTCTTCCAACCCATACGGCGCATACAACTCGCCCGTGGCAATCTCCAGGCCGATGCAGGTGCCCGCTACCAGATACCGGTCAATCCCCTGCTTGGCCGTGTGCAACTGTAGATAAGGCCGGCCGAAGCGCTCGCCGTACCAAAGATGAACCCGCGCCTGGTTCTTCACTTCCACATTCACGCCCAGGTCCTGGAACAACTGCTCGGCCGCACGGATTACCCTATCCTCGGCCTCGTAGGACAAGTCCGTATCAAAGTAGAAAACGTCGTAGTCCTTTACGCCCTGGGCAGCAGGCAAGTTCGACTGATGATTCCACACCGCCTGGAACAGGCAGCCCGCCGTGAGGAAACATTGGTCCACCCCGAGGTCAGGCAGGCGCGCGGTGATCTCGGCGTTGATGGGGTTGGCCATGGCCAGGTTGAGCAGGGTTTCGACGGTCAATGTCATATGCACTCCTTGGAACCACGCTGTATCAGCCTTTCAATTCACCTGCACGGTGAGTCGCCGCGTCGTCGTAAATCACATACAACGACTCGGCGATCTGGCTTTTGATGGCCTTGGTGGACTCCAGCCCGAGCACAAACCCTTCGGCTTTACCGCCGGCACGGTTGAGTGCTTCGTGGGTGGCGGCACCGGTGATGGCGTCGAAGAGCTTGCTGGCGTGGGGGCCTACGCCTTTCGGCAGGGAGATTTGGTCGATGGACATGGGCAATACCTTGCGAGAGAGAGATCGGTAGCGCGTGGAACCACTGCCGGGAGGGCATGGTAGACCGGCTGGCATAGAAAGGGGCGGCTTTTGCGCAAATCGCACTCAGGGGCCGGACTTGAACCGGCCTTGAATCGCAATACGCAGACAGGCCCAGGCGATGTAGCCAATGATCACCACCTCGACGACACCGATAAACAGGTTGAATGAAAAGCTCACAGGGTGATCGGCCCAGTCGAAGGTCGTTGCACGTGATCGAAACCCACTGACCCGCAGCCGCCCGGTCAACAAGGCGGGCACCAGTGCGAAGACCTGCGACAGCTCCAACACCCCCAGAAACGCACCCAGCAAGCCCAGTAGACCCCGTGCGGGCCTGCCGATGGTTTCGGTCGATTCAGGTAAAGAAGCAGGCTCTTTTTCTTTTCGCGCACGGGCGACCTTGGCCGGGGATGGAGCAGGCCGATAGGGCGGCGGCTTGCGCGGCGCCGATGCATCGATCACGTCGGACGGCACCGCCACATTCAGATAGCCAGCCAACTCCACCAGCCACCGCTCGGTGCGTGGGCTGCCCGGCACTACCGGAACGTTGTCGGTGGTCAGGCGGTGCTCGGTGCCATCGCGCATCACCAGCCACAGCTGGGTGTAGACCGGCTCGGCCTGCGGACGGCGGCGCAGTTCGAGATGGCTGGGGTGGTCGAGCCGAAAGGCCTGACGCACACGCTCACGGCGCCCAAAGGCATTGCGGGTCAGACGTTGGCCTTCGCCGTCGTGCCGCGACAGGCGCAAGATCTCGCGAATGCCGGTGTAAAACATCAGGAACAGGCCAAGGGCAGGCATCAACAGCAACGCGAGCACGATCAGCAGCGAGGACAGTGGGTCCAGGCCGACCAGCGGCAAATACCCTTCAATGATTCCACACACCACAAACGACAAAGGCACGCTCACGGCCAGCCCGCCCACCAGCCACACAGCACCACTCTGTACCCTGTTGTGGGAGTGGATGAGCACGTCATCTTGCGCGGTACGCTCGAACCGATGGCCAATCCACATGCCGCTCTCCTGATGCGCTTGCGAGGCACCGGATGATACGGGAGCGCGCCCATTTCTTTCATGACCCTGCCCACAAAGCCGTGATATCGATAAGTTACTTCCCCCCTGGCCACTGTTCGGCACCTTGCTCAGCGCATCGACCCAGCCCAGTGGCGCTATGTTGGCACTGGCGATTGGAGTGGCCTACATTGAACGCCTCATCGATCAACACCGAGGCCCCCCATGCCACGCATTGTCCGAATCCACGCCTACGGCGACGCCAGCGTCTTGAAACTCGAAGACATCGACGTCCCTGCCCCCGCCGCCGATGAAGTGCAAATCGACGTCAAAGCCTTCGGCCTCAACCGCGCCGAAGTCATGTTCCGCAACCACGCCTACCTGCAAGAAGCCGAATTCCCCAGCCGCTTGGGCTACGAAGCGGCCGGCGTGGTCACCGCAGTCGGCGCCGACGTCATCGACCTCCAAGTGGGCGACGCCGTCAGCGTCATCCCACCGCTCGACATCGCCCGCTGGGGCACCTACGGCGAAGTCGCCAACGTGCCCGCCCACCTCACCGTCAAACACCCGCACAACCTCAGCTTCGTCCAAGCCGCCGCCTCGTGGATGCAATACGTCACCGCCTGGGGTGCCCTGGTCGAACAAGCCAAACTCACCACAGGCGACTTCGTACTGGTCACCGCCGCCTCCAGCAGCGTCGGCCTCGCCGCCTTCCAGATCGCCCGCAGCGTCGGCGCCACCGCCATCGCCGTCACCCGTACCCGCGCCAAACAACAAGCCCTGCTCGATGCCGGCGCCCACCACGTCATCGTCAGCGACGAAGAAGACCTGGTGCAACGCGTGATGCAACTGACCGACGGCAAAGGCGCCCGCGTGGTGTTCGACCCTATCGGCGGGCCGGGCTTTGAAGCACTCACCCAAAGCATGGCTCAGGGCGGGATCTTGCTGGAGTACGGCGCACTAAGTTCCGAGCCGACGCCGTTTCCGTTGTTTACCGTGTTGGGGAAATGTTTGACGCTCAAGGGGTATTTGTACGCCGAGATCGTCGCAGACCCGGCTGCGTTGGCGCGGGCCAAGGCGTTTATTTTGGATGGGCTCGCGTCGGGCGCGTTGGCGCCGGTGATTGCGAAGACGTTTGCGTTGGATGAGGTGCAGGACGCACATCGGTATTTGGAGGCGAACCAGCAGGTGGGCAAGGTGGTGGTGACGGTGTGAGGGCGATGTCCTAGGACATTTCCCAAAGCTGGGGATTGGGTTGCCCGATTGCCTACGCCTGCGTCAGAATCCGCCGGCTTGTGCGCTGGGGTGGTGGAATCTATGGTTGCGCGGTCGCTGAATTTTTCGGTGATCAGGTTTAGTAGCCTGATGGTAATGCCAGACAAAGTGCACAAGATTCAGTCAGTCAGACCTCCCGTCTGCACTTGATGGTGGCTGTGCGCAGGGCGCCTCCGGGCGCGCCGGCTTTCGTTTGGATTCCCCGGTCTACTAACCTGCGTACAGCTACCTCCCTTTTGTTTAGTAGCTGAGGGGTGGTGGCCTAAAAACAGGAATGCAAACATGTTTGAAGGTTCATCGGATTCGACGGCGCTCTTTTGTGTAGCCCCAGACGCCAGTAACGAAGCTCTCATTACCAACAGCTACGAAACGTTTAGCTCAGTTAGTACGCTGCTGCTTGACCTGTCCGAAAATCTGAGCGGTAAGCACCGCGATATTGTGTTGGCCATTCATCAACTGAGTGAGTTGGGTGTGCTCATGACAGCCAAACTACTAGAACGTGAAGCGCCTTGTATTGGCTGATTATTTTTCCACTCATCGCACTCTCACGCTTGGTCGCTGGATCGTCGCCTGCCGCATCAGACGATTTGGCGATTCACCCTTTGACAAGGACAGAAAATCCTAAGCAACCAATGGATAGCTGTCCATACGAATTAGGTTGTAGGGACCAAAAACTGATAAAACTGTCAGAAGGTTCTTTTTTGACATACACATTTCCACATAAAATTTCAAAAAATCATGAAAAGTGGAAACTTTTCAGTGGTTCTTCTTGAAAATCAAATACCTAGATCACAAACGTTCAGAACGCCTCCCCCGAATGCCCACACTTTTTTCGTAACCCACTTGTAGCAAACTGCCATCATGCGCTAGATTTCACATCAAAGTAACTAGAGTATCAAGTACGTAATTTACCAGGCATGCATCGGTACGATAGACCCATATCGTACTTGCAACCAAGATTCACTGTTCAAATACAAACTCGGGAATTCAACCAAAAAAGGAATTAATCATGTTGAATAGAAAGGCCTGCCTCGTTTTCACCTTTGGTTTAGAAAAAGAAGTACCGCCTATTACTGCGCAGCTCACGGAGGAAGGATTCAACGTGTGTACGGCGTCAGCTGATCAAGAGGTGGTTGAGGCAGCTCAAGCTGGAAGCCGCAGTGTTCCTGAAGCGGTGAGAAGCTGCATTGAGAACGCGGAAATTTGCGTATTTCTCATTCCTAATCAGGAATCCGTTGACGTGATTAATGCTGCTGGCTACGCCTGCAGCCAGGGAAACAGAATTATTGCTGTCGTGGAGAACATCCATGCCCTGCCACAGATCTTCGATGACATAGCTTTTTCAGTCGTGTGCATCGGAAGTCCCGGGGTAGCAGACGCATTTAAAGGTAGAAAGGTTTGGGAAACCCCTAACGGATCTGCAGACGGGAAGCGCGAAATCCAAAGGATCAAATGCCAATGAGTAACTTGCCAAGAATCTACTCATATAAACTTTCAAGAGATTATGGCTTCGCCCCAAACCCTTTTCACGGGGTCTGTACACTTGCCACATGTAAGCCCCAGATAAGGAGAGGCGCACAAGTAGGAGATCTTATAATTGGCTGCGGAAGCGCAGAGCTAAATATGCAAGGCAAAATAATCTTTGCCATGAGAATTTCAGAAAAAATGACATTTCAGCAATATTGGAACGACCCTAGATTCTCTCTGAAAAAAGTGAATTTCTATACTAGTAGATCAGCAGCATATGGAGACAATATTTATCACATTGAAAATAACCAATGGATACAAGAGGACTCTCATCACAGTCTCGACGATGGCATGGTACACGCCGAAAACTTGGCGCGAGACACTGGTTCAGACAATGTGTTGATCGGCACGGATTTTGTCTATTGGGGGGCGAATGCGCCAATAATGCCGCCTAATTTGCGCAACCTTGACGGAGACGATCTAGTTCCAAACGGAAGAAACTACAGATCAGTCTTCTCAGACTCTGCCAGAAATAGTGTGACAGAGTGGTTTATTAATCTCCCTCAAAGAGGAAATCTCGGGCGCCCGGCATGCTGGCCCTAGGCTCAGCATACGCTGCGTGCTCACTATAATTTATCGTTCGTAAAGTCTAGATAATCACGCACAATCGAGCAAAAGATCATTAAACCCACTAATCACCACTCCAAGAACAAACAACCAAAAAAACATCATCAAACTTAAAATATCAACACACAAAAGCTGTATATCTAATAAACTCAGCACCACCAGCAACACCGAACGCCTTAGCCTTATGAGAGGCGCAATAAATGGAGAAAGGAAATTTCCATGTCTAAGCCTGTGCGCCAGCCTGCTCCACTCTCTATTCATGACTACAAACTCAAAGCTTATGCTACCAATCAGTTCCAACAAGATGAGGATGGATTTCAAAAAATAATATTCGGATACTTCGGTGAAATTGGCGGACTTTTATCTGCACTTAAAAAGTCCGGACGCGACAAACTTGCAGCCACAGAGACCGATTTAGCTGGTGAAGAGCTTGGCGACGCCCTTTGGTATCTAGTAAACATTGCGGGTTTTCTGAATGTAGACGCCAACCAAATCGGCGATCAATGTATCAGGTCACTGCGCGTAAAATATCAAGAGTCCGAACAGGACCCCATGGAGCCAGTAACCTTTCGTCACATTGATAGTTTGATGGAGATCCGGAGAACTCCTGGCTCTATCAACCGTTCATCCCAACTTGGATACCTGGCGTATCATGTTGGTATTTTAGCTAATACTTCTTTCGCAGAATACCAATCTATGGTTCCTCATATCCGGGCCGAAAACATGGGACTACATCTCGCCGAACTAGCTATCACCTGCGCCAGCTTTGATCTGAGACTAGAAGACGTAGCTCGCTCCAACCTGGCAAAAATCCATAGTCGGTGGCCAGGGGAAGATGGGCTTTATCCGGCCCCATTTGATGCAGGATATGCTGAGCATGAACAGTTTCCTCCAACACTTGAAATAACGTTCACTGAAAGAGGCGATAGAAAACACGGCTACGTAGTTCAGAGCCTGAATGGTGTTTTTATTGGGGATCGATTAACAGATAATAGTAATGAGCCTGATGACTATCGATTCCATGATGTTTTTCATCTTGCTTATTTGGCATTTCTAGGATGGTCACCAGTTCTGAGAGGGTTGCTCAAGCGTAAGCGCAAATCGAATCCGAAGACGGATGAGAATGAAGATGGTGCCCGCGCAATGATTATCGAAGAAGGCATCGCGACGTGGATTTTTAACCATGCGAAGGAGCAGGAATTTTATACCGACGAACGGCGCCGAGGCTTAGATTATCGCGTTCTCAAGCAAATAAGCAGCATGGTACAGGGTTATGAGGTCCAAATTTGTCAGCTTTGGCAGTGGGAAAAAGCTATAGTTGAGGGCTTTAGTGTTTTCCTACAGTTGCAGGAGCATCGTGGAGGGACCGTGAAAGTCGACGTGCTCAAGCACACTATTGATTTTTTTCCTCCCGCGAAGAATTGATCCCATGACCCCAACAGCTTTTGTGAATGCCCTGTCAGAACTGAAATTAGACAACGTATTCAATCCCTATGCCGATACCTGTCCGGTCCATGATCGCGCCGATGCTGCGTCTGCACGCCGACGAAATCTTCGTGGGTATCTGAAGGCAGCGTTAGAAATTGGTGTGGACACCATTTGGATGGGACGCGACCTCGGGTACCGCGGAGGAAGAAGAACCGGTTTGGCACTTACGGACGAATACCACCTCCCTGAAATGACGCAGCGCTATCCCGGTTCAAACTTCAAGCAGGCAACGAGGGGCCCGGCAGTTTCTGAACGTACCGCCTCGGAAATTTGGTCAGTATTGCGCTCACTTGAGCTGCCACCACTGCTATGGAACGTTTTCCCATTCCACCCCCATGAACCGGGCAATCCTTTTACTAACCGTAAATTCACAGCTCGTGAACTCCAACAAGTCGACGTTTTAAATGGCATGTTGATCAAATGGCTAAAAGTGCGCAGGGTAGTTGCAATTGGCCAGGACGCATTTAACTACGCAAACCGGTTTGAAGTTGAAGTCATTGCCATTCGTCACCCTAGCTATGGAGGCATTAAAGATTTCCGCAACGGCATGAGTTCACTCTATGGCATTCCACTCGAAACTTTAGGTACGAGACAACATCAAGGATCGTTATTTTGAATAAAGTTGGGCCGCTCGCCTTGGGTTCATTTTATTCCGCTTGCATAAATAAAACGCCGTCAATTTAGACTTTTTGGTATTAATGCCGTTTAGCGCTAAGCGGCGTTTATTAGCTAGCAACGACATGGGGCTGGCTAATCTTAATTAAACACGTCCCTACCTCCCCAACAACTCCCGAACCCTCCCCCCAAAACCTCCACCGCAAACGGCTTCGTCAAAACTCCCATCCCCGCCCCCAACTGCCCATACCCTATCACCGCATTCTCCGCATACCCCGTAATAAACAACGTCTTCAACCCCGGCCTCAGCTCCATCCCCGCCTCAGCCATCTGCCGCCCATTCATCCCGCCCGGCAACCCCACATCCGTCACCAGCAAATCAATATGCACATCCGACCTCAACAACTTCAGCCGTGCCGCGCTGTCTGCCGCTTCGATCACGGTGTAACCCAGCTCCCCCAGTACATCGGCAAGCAGCATGCGCACGGTGGATTCGTCGTCGACCAGCAGCACGGTTTCGCCGTGTTGGGCGACTTCGATATCCACTTGCCCTGGGGCCAGCTCGTCACCCGGCGCGGCGCCGTGGGGAAAAAGGGGACAGATTTATTTCTGGTAAAAATAAATCTGTCCCCTTTCTCGGTACTCTTCTGCTCGACCTCTCGGAAGACCTCAGCGGTAAGCACCGTGACATTGCACTGGCGATTCACCAACTGAGCGAATTGGGCGTGCTGATGACGGCAAGACTCCTCGACCGCGAAGCACCGTGCCCTCGTTAAATAACAGAAATTCCAGTCACTAGCGGACTGCTCGCCGAATCGTCGTATGCGGGAGTTACGATTTGGCGACTTTGCTTCCCATGAAATCGATGAACTCCGGAGCAGGTCTAAACTCCCGGCTTTACCTATGTAGTTCAGGGTCTGCTTTCGGCCAACACCGGCCATTCCACCTGTCTAATTAAGTAGAGGAGTTTCGGACTCCAGTCCACTCTCTCGCAGTGCGCCGTAAAAATGCACCTAGACTCTGTGTGGTGAGCACCTTAAGGACAGTACATGGAAATCACGATTAAACGGAAAAAAGGACTGTTTCATAGCGCCTATGGCCAGGCTATCCCGCTGGCAATCTTTATTGATGGAGTGGTCGTAGGGCGTCTGGAAGCGGGTGAAACATTGTCTCTGGACCTTCCGGACGCCTGCGGGATGTTGCAAGTCGGCATGCTTGACCCTGGAAATTCGCCTTACATTGGAAGCACGTCTGGTGAGGTCATATCGACCAGCAACGCACAGAGCGTTACCGCTGGGCAAACCGTACAGGCTTTTTCGGTAAGAACTCGGAGATGGGTTCTTTTTGACGTGCTGGGCTTGGCTGGCTCGGCGCCATTTAACCGTTGGGTGCTGGTGCTCGAGATAGATCAAACTTAGGAAGCCCTGACAGGCTGCAATCGGCCAAAAACCGTCATTCGCGCCCCATCGTTTTGGACTCAAATCAGCTTTCTGCTCCGAGCATAATCATCGCACTTCTACTGAAGCTACTCTTTGAATGAGCGCCGTCTCTACACCGGCTCCACCTCATCGACCGGCAATGAAGCAACCATTTCTGCCCGGCACACTTCAAGTATTTCATCAGCAAGTGCGGAGTCATCCGGGCAAGCGCGCGACAAAATAATCGCGCCGACGGCACGTGAAAGCAGGTCGATCATTTTCTTTCTGCCCTCACCCGGCTCAGGATCCGTTCCTGTCGGGTATTTCTCTTCTAGCGTCTGCAGGGTGTGTTCTATGCCTTCGGCAAACGTCGCTTTCACATCGTCCGCCTGACGCGCCGCGTCGCCACACAGCGCGGCCATCGTGCAACCACTGCCGCGTCCGTCGCGATGCTCTCTATTCACGTAGACGTTGATGAAGCCCGGAACATCCAGAGCTTGGGCGGCTGTCAGCGATTTGGCCAGACTGCACGCCGAGGCTTCGGCCATCAGGTCTGCCTTCGACCCGAAATGTTTGTAGAAACCACCATGAGTGAAACCGGCGGCCGCCATGAGATCAGCAATGCCGACGCCGTCAAAGCCCCGCTCACGGAACAGCTCTGAGGCGGTTTCAACGATGCGCTCTCGATTTGCCTGCGCCTGGGCCTTGGTTACTCTCACTTGCAATACCTCGTGTTTCCCGGGAAATCCTAAGTCCGATGATACATAGATGTCACCTATAATCAAAATTGTTGACAGTTTAGATTTCGATCATCATCCTAATTGCAAGCACCACTGATCTTCATCAACGGGCACGGAAGATTCATCAGATGACCAAGCAGACTCTGTTCACTCCTTACATACTAGGCAGCCTCACGCTATCAAACCGCGTCATTCTCGCGCCGCTGACACGCAACCGCGCCGGTCAAGGCTTCGTCCCTAGCGAATTCGCGGCGACCTATTACAGCCAGCGCGCCAGCGCCGGCTTGCTAATCAGCGAAGCCACGCAGATTTCCCGGCAGGGACAGGGCTATCAAGACACCCCGGGAATCTACACGCCGGCACAGATCGATGGCTGGCGCGCCGTGACTGATGCCGTGCATGCCAAGGGAGGAAAAATCTTTCTGCAACTGTGGCATGTCGGCCGCGTCTCGCACGTCGACCTGCAGGAAAACGGCGCTGCCCCCGTGGCCCCTTCTGCGCTACGCGCCGCCACCAAAGTGTTCGTCAACAACCGCTTCGAAGACGTCTCCGAGCCTCGCGCACTGGACATCAGCGAACTGCCGGGAGTCGTCAGCGACTTCCGTCAGGCGGCGGCCAATGCGATCGCCGCTGGCTTCGATGGCGTGGAAATTCACGGTGCCAACGGCTACCTGCTCGATCAATTCCTCAAGGACAACGCCAATCTGCGCACCGATGCTTACGGCGGCTCGATTGAAAATCGTGCTCGTCTGTTGCTCGAAGTGACGGAGGCTGTGGTTAGTGAGATCGGTGCCGACCGCACCGGTGTACGCCTGTCACCAGTGTCGCCGGCCAATGGCGTATCCAGCAGCGATCCGCAGGCGCAATTCGATTACGTCGTAGAACAACTCGACGCCCTCGGCGTGGTTTACCTACACGTGGTCGAAGGCGCGACCGGCGGCCCGCGTGACGTGGCGCCCTTCGATTTCGCCGCCCTGCGCCAGCGCTTCAAAAACACCTACATCGCCAACAACGGCTATGACCTCGATCTGGCCACCTCGCGGCTCGCTGAAGACCAGGCAGACCTGATCGCCTTCGGTCGCCCCTTCATTGGCAACCCGGACCTGGTGGAACGCCTGAAACATGGTGCGCCGTTGTCCGCGTTCAATCCCGCCACCCTCTATGGCGGCGGCGCGGCAGGCTACATCGATTACCCGACACTGGCTGAATCGAGCATCAGCGCAAGCTGAGCTCGTTCTGTTTCTCATATCCTGAAAGAGAGATACCCCATGAGCACTCGCCCAACTGTTTTGATCACTGGCGCCTCCACCGGGATTGGCGCCGTCTACGCCGAACGCTTTGCACAACGCGGCCACGATCTGGTGGTAGTTGCCCGCGATCAGGCGCGCCTGGATGTACTGGCCGCGCGCTTGCGCAGCGAACACAACGTCAACGTCGATGTGATCCCGGCGGACCTGACTCAACCCGGCGATCTGAGCAACGTTGAAAACCGTCTGCGCGACGACGCCCACATCGGGATCCTCGTCAATAACGCCGGCGCTGCACTGTCCGGTCATTTCGTCGAGCAAAGCACCGATAAAGTGGCGCAACTGGTCGCCCTCAATACCACGGCGCTGGTTCGGCTCGCCAGCGCCATCGCTCCACGCCTGGCCAAGGCCGGTGAAGGTTCGATCATCAACATCGGTTCGGTTGTAGGCCTCGCACCGGAATTCGGCATGACGGTCTACGGTGCGACCAAGGCCTTTGTGCTTTTCCTGTCCCAAGGTTTGAGCCTGGAACTGTCGCCTCAAGGCGTCTACGTGCAGGCCGTGCTGCCGGCCGCCACGCGTACGGAAATATGGGATCGCTCCGGCGTCGACATCAACACCCTGAGTGAAATCATGGAAGTGGGCGATCTGGTGGATGCCGCTCTCGTCGGCTTCGATCGTCGCGAACCCGTGACCATTCCGCCGCTGCACGAAGCGGAGCGTTGGGATGCCCTGCAGGGCGCACGACTGGGCCTGATCGGGCAAATACGTCAGTCCGCGGTTGCTCAGCGTTACCAGACTCCAGAGTGATCTTCAGGTAGTGAGCATTTGGGGCGGATTCGATGCAAGCGCAAGGCGTTGCATCGAATCCGTCCAGAAATCGGGAGTGGTAATGAATTCAGCCCAGACAAATCCCCCTTCGGGTTCGCCAACGTCGTTCATCAACGCTTCGAACCAATCGATCACGGTCAACGGTATTCCATTCGCCTACCGCGATATCGGCCCCACTACCGGTGTGCCCCTTGTAATGTTCAACCATTGGGGCGCGGTGCTCGATAACTTCGATCCCGCAATCATCGATGGCCTGGCGCAAACCCGACGCGTCATTACCACCGACTATCGTGGCATCGGCGGCTCGGGTGGAACCGCGCCACTGACCGTTGGCGAGATGGCCGACGATGCGATTCAGTTGATCCGTGCGCTGGGGCTGGAAACCGTTGATGTGCTCGGATTCTCCCTCGGCGGCTTCGTCGCTCAGGACATCGCTCTGAAGGCGCCTGATCGGGTGCGGCGGTTGATTCTGACCGGCACCGGGCCGGCTGGCGGCAGCGGTATCGGCAAAGTTGGCGCGGTGTCGTGGCCATTGATTCTCAAAGGCCTGCTGACCCTGCGCGATCCGAAATTCTACCTGTTCTTCACTTCTACGGCCAACGGCCGTCGATCTGCCGCGCAGTATTTGCAGCGCCTGCAAGCCCGTAAGAACAATCGTGACCAAGGCCCGACGCCCCGTGCTTTCCTGCGCCAGTTGAAAGCGATCACCGCGTGGGGCAAACAGCCGCCGCAAGACCTCGAACGCTTGCGGGCACCTGCGCTGGTCGTCAACGGCGACACCGATATCATGGTGCCCAGCATCAATTCGTTTGAACTGGCCAAGCGTATCCCCAACGCAGAGCTGGTGATTTATCAGGATGCCGGTCACGGCGGGATTTTCCAGCACCACGTTGATTTTGTGGCCAAGGCGCAGGCGTTCCTCGATGCCTGACCACGCACCGACTACGCTCCCTACAACCGACAAGAGCCGCACCTCGATGAAAGCATTTCTTATTGATCGCTACGGCAAGCAACCCGGACGCCTCGGCGAAGCGTCAGCCCCGGAAGTGGGTGCCCACGACGTCTTGATCGAGGTCCATGCCAGCAGTGTCAACGTGCTGGACTCGAAGATCAGCACAGGCGAGTTCAAGCTGATCCTGGCCTACTCGTTTCCGCTGATTCTGGGCAACGACTTGGCGGGGGTAGTGGTGACAGTCGGCTCGCATGTGACACGCTTCAAACCAGGTGACGAAGTGTACGCTCGCCCGCCGCAAGGACGGATCGGCACGTTCGCCGAAAGGATTGCCGTGGACGAGAACGCGATCGCCCTGAAACCAGCCAATACCAGCATGGCGCAAGCCGCGTCCCTGCCCTTGGTGGCACTGACTGCCTGGCAAGTGCTGGTCGACACCGCCCGGCTACAAAAGGGCCAGAAGGTGTTGATTCACGCAGGCTCCGGCGGCGTCGGCACCATTGCCATCCAGCTTGCCAAACACCTGGGTGCCTTTGTCGCCACAACCACCAGCACCGCGAATGTCGAATGGGTCAAGCTGCTGGGGGCTGACGTGGTCATCGACTACAAAAAGCAGAATTTCGAAAATGTCTTACACGGCTACGACGTGGTGTTGAACAGCCTCGGCACCGATGTCTTGGACAAGTCACTCAAGGTCCTCAAACCCGGCGGCCAACTGATTTCCATCTCAGGGCCGCCCACTGCGCTGTTCGCACAGGAGCAAGGGTTATCCTGGCCATTGCAGCAGGTTATGCGTCTGCTGAGCCTCGGCATTCGGCGCAGGGCACGCAAGCAGGACATCAAGTACTCGTTCGTGTTCATGCGCGCCAACGGCACCCAACTGCAACAAATCAGCGCACTGGTTGAGGCGGGCATCATCAATCCGGTGATTGATCGAACGTTTTCCTTTGAATCAACGGCAGAGGCTCTGAAATACGTCGAACAGGGACGGGCCAAAGGCAAGGTCGTCGTTACGATCAAATGACTACCCGCCTATCAATGCCGACTGCGCCCGAGCAATTTGAAGCACACCAGCACTCGTCATCCGAGCTGAGCGAGTCGGCTGCAAAAAAGTTGTCGAAACAGATAGCGCCACAAACAGACCTCTTACCTGTTGCACCGACAGTGATCTTATGGCGCAGTTTGATGCTTCAGCAGTAGAAATCTGGGTGTATGAGAGGCGTGCAGTATGGCTAGCGCCGAATATCGCTGACGCCAACTCCCTATCCGAGTTGGGAAAGTATCGGGCGAATGATTCAGGGCGAAAACGAGCAGGCGTGAACGGCAGCTTCTGGCCGATAGCAGACAGTCATTCTCGCTCTGCTCCGGAGTACACAACTATCCCCCTACCTCCCCAGCAACTCCCGAACCCTCCCCCCAACACCTCCACCGCAAACGGCTTCAACGCACCTATCCCGCCCAGCAACCCCACATCCATCACCAGCAGATCAATGTGCACATCCGACCTCAACAAACGTCCGGCAGACTCACCTTCCTTTCCTAGAGGCTTGGAGGCCTGACAGTTTTGTAATTACGCCACTGGCCATGCCATGGCACACCGACTGTCCGGAGCGAATCCATGCTTGTATTCCTCACTCAATATCCCCGCCAGCCTCTCATCTAGATCTGCGGTGGCTTTAGCCTGAAAGCCTATGCGGGAGTAAAAGGGTGCATTCCATGGCACGTTTGTGAATGTTGTAAGCGTTACAAAACTAAGTCTGATTGAGCGCGCATAATCCTTCGCGGCCTCAACCAGTCGCCGCCCTGTACCTTGTCCTTGCATCGATTGCATCACTGATAATTCATAGATATGAAGATCACTGCCATGGCGCTCGGCGCTGAGAAATCCTTGTGGCCGATTCTCGGCATCAAGTGCAACCCAACATGTCGATAGCGCAATGAGTTGGCTATGACGTTCGATGGACATCGGAGGCGATTCAGCCAGCCAACTCAACTCATCAATCAAGCGAAATGCTTGAGCAGCGGAGGTTTCAATGGCAGGCAGGCGTTGTGCATCTTCCGGTACAGCAAGGCGGATAGTTACAGGCATATATTGCCTTTGGTGAGGTGAGTGAGGTAGCGGTCAAACTGGAAAAGCCAGCTTTGAATAGTCGAAGATATCATGCACTCAGACGACCGGACGCGCACCCTTGGGGCACAGCAACTGCAGGGTGCCGAACGGCGAGCCGGAGAGGGCTTTGAGGTCTTGCTCGCCGATCAGGTCAAGGCTAATGCGGTGCAGGCATTCGATGTCCTAGAGGGCGGACTCCGAGTCGCTCAATCGTTATTCTTCAAGATAGGCGACACGCTTATGACCGGGACTACTTCTCCCTACCTTTAATCGATGTAAGCGCATCAAACGCTCGCTCATAGAGCGTTAGAGGCGTCTTGCCGAAGGAAACCGGCGTGGGTGAAAACGCCTCAAAAAACTTCACCGCCCTGTCGGCATTACCATTTGAGGCGATGAGTGCGCCTGCCTGGGCATCGTGTAACTCTGCCAATTGAGAGTAGTACCGTAAAAAAGAAATTGCGACTTGAAGCATGAGGATGGCTAACGCAATCGCGCCGATAGAAAATGCAATGGAAGAAAGTGAAGAAACCCAATCAGAACCTCTCATTGCTGACTCTGGTTCCTTTGCTTTGGACGCTTTTTCGGCGCGCTCATACAGCCCAACCAATCGATCAACTTCATGCAGGTAGGCCAGGCGTTCCTCTGACATAAGCTCTACTTTCTTCACCTTCTCGCCATCCATTGCTTTGCCCATGGCGACCAATTCATCAGGGTAGGCCTTATTCAATAAATCTCGGGAGGTACGCAGAAAAATACTGGGGTCACGTGGCGCGCTATTCGAAATTCTTTCTGCAAAACTTCGGTAGGACGTGATGCCACCCACATTAAAAAAATACACAACCGTTACGGCGGTAAAGATCGCGAAAAACATACTGATCGCAATAATTCGCCTCGTTTGCCGCGCGAGCAAAGCCCGTGCTTTCAAGTCCTCGATCGCGGCCTTAAAGTCAAACCCTTTAAATCCCTGGTCTAATTCTTCCATCTTCTTCTCTCTATCATTTTAAACACACAACAGGGGCGTTTCTTCGATGAACATCCCCAACAAACCTACCGATTTGTTGCAAGTGAAGCCCCTGCTGTTTCTTACAACCCACGCCCATACTCAAACAGCGCCATATCCATAACACGAGCAGTGGAATATGGCAGTTTCAGCCGCGTCGTTTTCAACACCAACGTGCGAACCTTCAACTCTCGGACCACACCTGCCAGCGCAGTGAGGCCCTTTCCGCTGGCCGCAGTGATGTGTGGAAGGCGCGGAAATAGATCTCGGCAAGCCGCAATATAAAAGCGGTCCAGCGCCGGGCACTCCCCCCAGACGCCCATCAGGATTTTGGTCTTGAGCGTATCCGTCCAAGAGACGTTACTGGCCAGCTGCTCCATCGCCCCTAATACATCGTCCAAGAGCTTCTGGTTGTAGACCAGGTTTGGCGAGCCCGCTGCAAAATCATCCAAAGAGAGCTCAAGCAATTCCGGACCTTTGCCCGTAAAGAGAGACTTGGCCAATGCTTTCATCAGATCAAGGTTGCTGTTTTGCAACAACCCCGAGGAGCCGCGGCACATCCCCCAGTTCGCCAGGTAGAACCCGATGTGCAGCGCTGTCGTGTCGATCTGATCATCATTGATTAGGTCCGCCCAATGAGGTCGGCATTCGTCCCAGATGTACTCGTAGAGGAACTCCCATGCCTTGAGTCGCGGATAGTCGTTACCCGGTGATGGCTGGATATTCTGGTAATACATTTGAGCATAACGGTTAACGTCAAACATCTTCATCCGGCTTCCTGCGCGAGGCTTCCCTATTGATTACCGCAGCGCAAGTTATCGGCAGGGCGGGCGAGATAATGAGGGCAACATGCCGATCTCAGCAGTCAGCCCCAGCAACTCATTCACCCGTTCAAGGGCTTCCTGCTGATAGCCCTCACGCCAACGCGCGGAGAAGTCCTCGGGCCTGCCCTGCTCTTCCCACTCGGCCAATGCCAAGCCATTGATGATTTCCAGCTCGAACCATTGGCGCTGCCACGCGGCAGCGTCCACCACCAGCACAGTGTCCTGCTACAGGAACTCGGTGTGAGCGACAAATTGGCTCCATGGAAACAGCCCGTATGGGGCCCTTTCTGCCTGCGCGATCAGTTGCGCTTTGTCCATTTAATGCTCCTTTCTAACGACGCCCTCTTTTTCCCAGCCATGCTCTCACAGCGCAGAAAAATAGCCTGGCATTGTTGTAGACTTCCCGGCCCTCAACCCCCTACTTGAGAACATGGACGTGAAAAAAATCCTGCTGCTCGGATGCATCTCCTCGGCCTTGACCGGCTGCACCTTCACCGGCGCCAATGAAGTCGCACCGGGCGAATACATGATCACCAGCCATGGCAGCATCTTCAATTCCCGAGAAGGCCTGCTGGAAAACATCAACCAGAAAGCCGCGAAAGTCTGCGACGGCAAGCCGTATCACCTGGAAGGCGACAGTGGCGCGAACATGGTGGTGAGTACCACCACGCATATCGGCCAGACGCCCACTACCGTGCTGGGCTTGAAAGCGGTGTGTGAAGGTCGCAAGGACTGAAGCCCATGCCATTGCCGTCAGCTGTGGATGGGTAACGCCAACCCAAACAGCACAAAGAACCCGCCGCAGACTTTGTTGAACCGTCGCCCCGTTCGCGCCAGCCAAGGCCGAACGCGGTGCGCGGCGCTTGCCACGGTGTATTCAACGACAAACTCGACGACCGCGTAGGTCAACGCAATGGCGGCCGTCTGCGCGATGAGGTTTCTGTGTGGGTCGAGGAACGGTGGAATAAACGCGGTAAACAGCAACAAGGCCTTGGGGTTTGACAGGGCCGATACCCACCCTTGGCGGAACAGCGACCAGTGTCGCTGGCTCACCGTGCCGGTCGTATCCAGGCTGACGGGGGCCGAGCGCCACAGGCCGAAACCCAGCCAGATCAGATAAAGCCCGCCGGCCACTTTCAAAGCCATGAACCAGGTGGCCGAAGCCTGGATCAGTGCCCCCAGGCCCAACGCGCACAGCGTCAGCACCATGGCAAAGCCGAGTACACCACCGCTGATGGTGAACAGGGTTTTGCGGCTGCCGTGGAGCGCGCCATGGGTCAGCACCAGCAACGCATTAGGGCCTGGGACTACGGCGATGCCGCAGCAGGTGAAGAAGTAGAGCAACCAAGTCTCGAAGGGCATGATCAGGTCCGGCAACGGTGGATTCAAGCCCGCATCCTGCGAGTGAACGGCTATCATGAAAAGCGCATAATTCACGCCACAGCCATTCGATTAACGAATAGAGACAACCCGCATGCCTTCCAGTGATTTGCAGATCGATTGGCTCAAGTGCTTTGTGGCGGTGGTGGACGCCGGTTCGCTGTCGGGCGCAGCCCATGAGGTGAACCGGTCGCAGTCTGCCGTCAGTATGCAAATGAAGAAACTGGAGGCCGCGCTGGGACGCCCCTTGTTGAACCGTGGCCCGAGGCATCTGCAGTTGACCGATGACGGCCAGACGCTGCTGGGTTATGCGCGTCGTATGCTCGCCCTGCACGCCGAGACCCAGGCGGCGTTTCATGGCGAAACCTTGACCGGGCGCATCCGCCTTGGGGTCGCGGAAGACTATGCGGCCAAGTACCTCACGCCGGTGCTCAAGCGTTTTGCGCCGCGCTACGCCGGTGTGGACATTGAACTGACCTGTGAACAGTCCACCGCCCTGATCCCACGGGTGCGTAGCGGTGATCTTGATCTGGCGCTGGTGTCCAGGGACTCGCCGCACAGTGGCACCTTCCTGTTCAAGGAACCGATGGTGTGGGTAGGCTCGCCTCAGTTCGAACTGTGGCGCCGGGACCCGGTGCCCATCGCCGTCTACGAAAGCGCCAGCCTGGCGCGGCGGTATGCGGTGAATTCACTGGCCCAGCAGGGGCGTCAGTTCAAGGTGGTGTACAACAGCTCCAGCCTCGCCGGCCAAGTGGCTGCGGTCGAGGGCGGGCTCGCGATTGCCGCGATCACTCAGTGCACCGTGCAGCCGTCACTGCAGGTCTTGGGCAGCGAACAAGGGTTGGGGAGTATTGAACCGATGGAGGTGTCGATTCTGCGCAGTCGAGACTCTCGCGGGTCCAAGGCGGTCAACAGTCTGCATGCGTTTATCATCCGTGCGCTTAGGGTTCAGGCGTAGCGCGCGCCCTGTTAATCTGCGGCACCTGCCTTCTTACGGAGCTCTCTGTGAGTTCATCAAAACGCGACAGCACCCGCATCGAACGCCGCCTTGTCGCCGCGCTCACCGACGCCTGCGAAACCGCCAAAGCCGAAATCCCCGGGTTTGAATGGCTGACGCACACGGTCAATTACGCCGACTTCCCCGGCAGCCTGCGTATCACCTGGGTCTTTGACACCCGCGCCAGCCAGGCGCAGGCCGTGGCGACAGGGCTGGACGCGCGTATCCGCGAGTTGACCGCCTCCGCGCTGCACGACGCCGAGATCCCGCCGGTACCGATGGCGCGTTGCGTTCACTTGGATTCTGAAGAAGCCTGCCATGCGCAGCACGGCAGTAACTGGCGTTTGCGCCTGATGCGCTCAGCCAACTAGAGACTGACATCCAACTGCTGGATAATGTCTCCGCCCTGTTCCTCGCCTGTCGATAAGGAAGTCCTGTCCCATGAAGTTGCCGTTTTCCGCTGCCCTGCTCGCGTCAGCCCTGCTGTCGCCTTCCTTTGCCCAGGCCGACGACGCCGCGTTGGTCGACACGCTCAAGGCCTTCACCCGTTGTGACGAGACGTTCTTCAGCCGCCTGAACACGCACCGTGATGCGTGGCAGGCCTATGCCCCGCTCAAGCAGGAAAAGAACTTCACCTGGATAGCGGTGCGCGACCGCACCGAACCCAAGGCCTCGGCAGTGCCGGTGACCGCGCCGGCCATCGCGGGGTTGAAGTTGTTGTCCTATAACGATGAGGTCAGCGATCTCGGCCCGCTGGGCCTGTATTACTTCTGGGGCTTCACGGTGGACGGCACGATGGATGAAGTCGCCCCGCGCGTCGCGGCGTTGCTGGACCAACCCGGTGCGCTGCAAAAAGGCGAGGGGCAATACACGCGCAGCGAGTTGAAGGTGGGCAACAGTTGGCAGGCGATCAAGCCCATGCCGGGCAAGGCACCGGGGCTGCGCAATGTGGAGCGGGTGCTGATCGTGGAGCCGGAGGGCAAGCATTCCCGCGTGAGCTGTTCGGTGCAGGGTGGCGTGAATGCCGGGTTGCTGGCGTTGTTGCGGCCGGACATCGCGCCAGTGGATTACCCGCGCACCGTGGCCGACACCCATCTGGCCGATGTGCCGGTGCCACCCAACGTGCTCCAGGGCCTCGACGCGCCACTGTTGCAGCCCAAATTCAAGACGTTGAGCTACAGCTATCTGTCGAAGAACGCCGCGGGCAAGGACGCGCCGATCACCATCCGGTTCAAGGCCGAGGGCGGTTTGTTGGTGAAGAATGAAGCCTACGGCGGCGCCTTCAATGTGGACCGCCTGATGCTGGCGGACCTGATCCAGCTGAAATCGAAAATGAACGGCGTGGGCGAAGGCCAGGTGCTGCAGACCCGAGAGGCCGAGGTGAAACTGCCGACGAGCTGGGCGCCGGGCCAAACCCTGAGTGCGCACCTGAAGATGGCCAATGTGCCGGTCAAGCCTACCGACAAACCGGTCGAAACCACCTTGACCTGCAAGGTGGGCGAGCGCTTCCCGGCGCGCCAGGTGTTTGCGTCGTTGACGGGTGATGCCATTCGGTTGACCTGCGAGCAGGACGGTTATTCGTCCAATCGCGCGTTTATCGAAGACCTGGGCGTCGCGTTGACGCTGGAGTCGACGTCGAGCCAGACCCACTATGTGAATGAAATCCAGACCCTCGACGTGGTGCGCTGACTAAAGCCCCTGCCCCTGCAAAAACGTGTCGACCTGGCGTTCGAAGCCAGGTCGCTCGAACTTCACGAGCGCCATGCGCCACAGGCCTTGCAGGTAGGTAAGGATCACCGAGGCGGTCACTTGCGGGTCGAGGGCGGCTGGTAGCAGGCCTTGGGCCTGATCTTCGCCCAGGCGCTCGGCCATGATGCCGCGCACCGCTTCCAACCCCTGCTCGGCGCGCTCGCGCAACTCCGGGTCTGACAACACCACGTCCGTCACCATCGCGGCCACCATGCACAGGGGCGATGGCATCTGTGCGCCTTCCAGGTCATCGAGGATCACGCTGAAAAATGCGCGAATACCCTCGGCCGCCGTGGGCGCTGACACCAAGGCTTCCAGGCGCCGCGCCACCACATCGTCTTCGTAACGCTGCACGCAGGCCAGGTACAGCTGCTTCTTGCTCTTGAGCGAGTTGTAGAAGGAGCTTTCACCGATGTCCATGACCTTGAGCAAGTCGCGCAGGCCGGTGGCGACGTAGCCGCGCTGCCAGAACAACACCTTGGCCTTCTCGACGGCCTGGTCGTAATCAAACGCAATTTTTCTCGCCATGGGTCACCTGCCGATTCTGTATCGGCCGATACAATATCATTGACGAGGGATTTCTGCTCAGGCTATTTTGTAGCGACCGTTACAAACCATAGAACCCTGGAGACAGAAATGCCCGCGACATTCGATTTTTCCGCCCATCGCCCCTTGGTATTGCCGCCAGCCACAGAGGCCGTCACCCCGTTTGAGGTGCACGTGCCCCAGGCCGCCATCGAGGATTTGCAACTGCGTTTGCGCCTGGCCCGTTGGCCCGATCAGGAGTTGGTGGAGGACTGGTCCCAAGGTGTGCCGTTGGATGCAGCGAAGTCGCTGGTGGACTACTGGCTCAACGGTTATGACTGGCGCACGTTTGAAGCGCGCTTGAACAGCTTCCCGCAGTTCCGTACGCGGATCGACGGCGTGGGTATTTACTTCATTCACGCCCTCTCGCCGCACCCGAACGCTACGCCCATTTTGCTGACCCACGGTTGGCCCGGCTCGGTGTTGGAGTTCCTGAATGTAATCGAGCGCCTCACCGATCCGGTGGCGTTCGGCGGCAAGGCTGAAGACGCGTTCCATGTGGTGGTGCCGGCGATTCCCGGCTACGGCTTTTCCGACAAACCCACCGAGCAAGGCTGGAATCCGGCGCGCATCGCCCGGGCCTGGGCGGTGCTGATGACGCAGCGGTTGGGTTACAAGCACTGGGTGGCCCAGGGCGGCGACTGGGGTGCGGCCATCACCACCGCGTTGGCCGGCCAGGCACCCGAGGGGTTAAAGGCGGCGCACGTGAATTTGCCGATGGTGGTGCCGGCGCAATTACCCGCCCGCCCCACCGAAGAAGAGCGCCAGGCCCTTGAAGACATCGAGCGTTACGTCAGCGACAAGGCCGGCTACGCCAACCAGATGAACACCCGCCCGCAAACCATCGGTTACGCCCTGAACGATTCGCCGGTGGCCCTGGCCACGTGGATGTATGAAAAGTTCTGGGAGTGGACCGACAACAACGGCCGCCCCGAAGACGCACTCACCCGCGACCAGATGCTCGATGACATCTCGTTGTACTGGTTCACCGGCACCGGCACGTCCAGCGCGCGCCTGTATTGGGAAGGCGTGGGCGCGACCATTCGTGGCGCGGACTTCTTCTCGTCGTCGCGCGGCGGCGTGGAGCATATCCAGGTGCCGATGGGCGCGAGCATTTTCCCCGCCGAAACCTTCAAGCCGCCACGGGCGTGGGCAGAAGCGGCATGGGCCAACCTGTTCTATTGGAATGCTGTGGACAAGGGCGGGCATTTTGCGGCGTTTGAACAGCCGCAGATTTTTGCCGAGGAACTGTGGAAGGCATTCCGGCCGTTTCGCGCAACCACAGGCTGATTGGACCCTTGTGTTTTAGCCGTGGCTGCACTCAACTATGTGGCCTCCCCTCTAGCGAGTATCGACATTGGAACGTTATGAATCGCTGGTCATCGGCTTGGGCGCCATGGGTGCCGCCACGGTGTACCAACTGGCCAAGGCCGGTGTAAAGGTCGCCGGTATCGACCGTCATCACCCGCCCCACACGTTTGGCTCCAGCCATGGCGATACGCGGATCACGCGGTTGTCGGTGGGTGAAGGCGCGCAGTACGTGCCCATCGTGCGTAATTCCCATCGCATCTGGCGGGAGTTGGAGGCGCTGTCGGGGGAGTCGCTGTTCGAACAGTCGGGGTTGCTGGTGCTCACCTCCCGTGAGGATTTCGACCCAAGCGATGAAACCGACTTCACCCTGCGTACCATCGGCCTGGCGCAAACCTACGGTATCGAGCATGAGGTGCTGGACGCGGCGCAGATTCGCCAGCGCTTTCCCCAATTTGCCCAGGTGGCCGACAGCGCCATCGGCTATTACGAACCGGGCGGCGGGTTTGTGCGGCCCGAGCGTTGCATCGAGGTGCAACTGCGCCTGGCCGAGCAACAGGGCGCGACGTTGTACACAGGCGAAACCGTGACCCACATCAGTTCGGATGAACAAGGCGTCACGGTGACCACTGACCAGCGCACCTTGCAGGCCGACAAGCTGGTGGTCAGCGCGGGCAACTGGGCGGGGGGTTTGCTGGGGGCGCCGTTTGATCGGTTGCTCAAGGTCTATCGTCAGCAGCTGTTCTGGTTCGAAACGGAGCCGGATGCGGCGCTGGTCGGCGCGTCTCCTACGTTCATTTTTACCCATGGGCCGGGCGAGGGTTATACCAACTACGGCTTCCCCGCGTTACCTGGCGAGGGCAGTTTGAAAGTGGCGACGGCGCAGTATCACACCGTGTCCACGCCGCAGACGCTGGACCGCACGGTGTCGCCCACCCAGGAACGGGAGATGTACGAGCAACAGGTGCAGGGCCGCATCGCCGGGCTGACGGCCAAGGTGGTCAAGTCAGCGGTGTGCGCCTACACGGTGACGCCGGACCATCATTTCATCATCGACCGGCACCCGAGGTTGCAGCACACCTTGGTGGTGTCGCCGTGTTCGGGGCATGGTTTCAAGCATTCGGCGGCATTGGGTGAGGCGTTTGCGCAGTGGTGCGTGAAGGGCGAGAGCGAGTTGGATCTGTCGTCGTTTTCGTTGAAGCGTTTTGAAGGGCAATCGTTCTAAGGACCAGCCGTTTCAGGGTCTTTGAAAAACCGGCGATATCTGGCTGATACCCTCCCATTAAGGGCGAACACTACAACTGTGGCGAGCGGGCTTGTCCCGCGTTGGGTTGCGAAGCGACCCTAGAAGGATGAATGCGGTGAGTCAGGCACTCTTCGGCCGCTGCTCCTGGGGCTGCTTCGCAGCCCAACGCGGGACAAGCCCGCTCGCCACACGGTACTTATCGCCATCTCTACCTAAAGACCTTGAAAGGGCTGGTTCTAGGGACGAGAGGCTTCAAAAGCTGCGGACCAATGAACCAAACAGATCACCCTCGGGCATTTTGCTCACTGGGATCTCGGCATTTTCAAACCACTCCCGACTGGCCTCAGGGTGCGGGCCGCTCAGCACCACCACGCCCTTTTCATAGGTATACCGCGCCGCCGCGACGTCACCGTTGCGGTAGGTGGCGATGGTTTTATACGACCCTTTCGGAAAGTACGGGCCATCCTGGAAGAAAACGTGGTCAGGCTTGCCCGCCCACGTGACCTGCACCGCGGCGTCGGCGATGCCGGGCACTTCGAAACCGGGGCGGCCGACTTCGCCGTCGAGGTCCTGGGGGATCAGGCCAAGGTTGTTGTCATCCGCCAGGTAGGCGCCCATGCACAAGCCCAAATAGCGCCCGCCGTGGGCGACGTAGTTGCGGATGGCCTCGCTGCGCGCATCACCCAGGCTGCGCAGCGCTGCGGGAATGTCCTGGCCGCCGCCGGGTTGCACGTAGAGGTCATAGCGCGCCAGGGTTTGCGGCGTGATGTCGATCGACTCATCCGCGCCAACAAAATCGATGTGATAGTTGGGGTTGAGTCGATGCAGGGCCTTCGCCACATTTTCGGAACAGTCGTCACAACCCGCCGGGCCCCGGTAGATGGCGACATGGGTGATAGGCGTCGCGGCCTCGGCCGGTGGCGGCAGTAACAGGACAAAGGCAAACAACGTGGCAGTGACGGCTCGCAGGTTCATGGCGATGGGCTCCAGGGCAGACATCCCAAAGCCTATAGCGATCGCGCCGTTCAATCCGTTAACAGTTGTAAACGCCATTCACTTGAGGATAACTGGGGGCCGTGCCCTATTTCGAGAGCGTCCGCCATGTTTGAACTCGCCTCCCTCATCACCTATGTCGCCGTAGTGATTGGCCTGTTTCTGATTCCAGGCCCCTCTGTGTTGCTGGTGATCACCCGCACCGTGCAAGGCGGACGCAAGGTCGGCGTGGCGACCGGGCTGGGCGTGGCGTGCGGCGACTTGCTGCATACCCTGGGCGCGGCGTTGGGGTTGTCGGCGATCCTGATGACCTCGGCCACGGCGTTCAACGCGGTGAAGTGGGCCGGCGCGGCCTACCTGATCTACCTGGGCGTACGCGCGTTCATGGCCAAGACCGGCACACAGGCGGGGCTGACCTTGCCTGCCGTCACCCCGCGCCAGGCATTTTTCCAGGCGGTGGGCGCCGAGGTGCTCAACCCGAAGACCGCGATTTTCTTCCTGGCGTTCCTGCCGCAATTCGTCCACCCGGAATCCGGCTCGTCGCTGGTTCAGTTCGCGGTGCTGGGCATGATCTTCTCGGTGCTCAGTGCGGTGTACACCAGCCTGCTCGCCCTCGCCATCCGCCCCTTGAGCCGAGGCATCAAGGGGCTGTCCAAACTGCGGCGCTGGGAAGGCAAAATCATCGGCACGCTGTTTATGGGCCTGGGGCTGAAGGTGGCGTTGCAGCAGCGTTAGTCACTTGGCAAACGCATACTCCCCGCCCTGCTCCACCGCCTTGCGATACGCAGGTCGCGCCTGGAATTTCTCCACCCACGCTGCCAGGTTCGGGTAGGCCTGCAACTTGCCCTGGGCCCTGGCGATTTCGCCGATAAAGCTCATCTGGACGTCCGCGCCGCTCAGCTCATCGCCAAGCAGGTAGGCTTTGCCCGCGAGCACGTCGTTCAGGTAACCGAGGTAGTTGGCCACTTCCGATTCGATCCGCGGATGCAACGGCGCGCCTGCCTCGCCCAGGCGGCCGACGTAGAGGTTGAGCATCAACGGCAACATGGCCGAGCCTTCGGCAAAATGCAGCCACTGCACGTAGTGGTCGTAGGTGGCGCTGGCGGGGTCCGGTTGCAGGCGGCCCTGGCCGTGGCGGCGGATCAGGTAGTCGATGATGGCGGCGGACTCGATCAGCACCAGGCCGCCGTCTTCGATCACCGGCGATTTGCCCAACGGGTTGATCGCCTTGAGTTCTGGCGGAGCGAGGTTGGTTTTCGGGTCGCGTTGGTAGCGCTTGATCTCGTAGGGCAGGCCGAGTTCTTCGAGCAGCCACAGGATGCGTTGCGAGCGTGAGTTGTTGAGGTGGTGGACGATGATCATTGAAGGCTCCGCAGGGCGAGAGGAATGTCTTGGAAACAGACTACGCCAGCCTCCAAGAGTGCCGACAATTAAATGTCTGCCGATTGTGCAGGCGTTTGGCTGATCGAGGCCCACGCCGCCTGCGCCAGCAACGCGGCGTAGTGATTGGGGCTGTGTTTGACCCGGCCGGATAACCACGCACGGGCATAGCTTTCGGCCGAGCCGATGATCAGCGACAGCAACAGTTCTGCCGGAATATGGCTGAACGCCTCGCGGCGGCCTTCGTCGCTCATCCACTCGGTCAATTGCGCATTGCGCTGCTTGTTGCGGGTGAGCAGTTCGTCCTTGTGCGGGCCGTTGGCCACGGCGAAACGGCTCTGGAACATAAAGCGCGCCCATTCGGGTTGCGCATCCACCCACTCCACATAACTGCGCACCAGCGCTTCCACACCGGCCTGGGCGGTTTGCGCCGGCTTCAGATAGTGGTCTCGCAAGGCGGCCTGATCTTCCAGCGCGGCAAAGAACAGCGCGGCGACGATGCCTTCCTTGTTGCCGAAGTGATGGTAGATGGCGCCCACGCTGGTCTCGCACCGCGCGCGGATGGTTTCGATATTCGTCGCTTCAATACCCACGTCGTTAAAGCTGGCCAGGGCCTCGCGCAGGATGCTGCGCTTGAGGTCGCTGCGCCGGCCCGGGAAGGTGCGCTCGATCAGGTCAGGTGCGTGCATGGAGTGGCTCGCCAAATGTACGGAGTCTAAAGGTACAGCCGCCTGCAGAGAAGGCATGGCTTGACACCCATGGAATTTACAGAATATCGTTCTTTTACAGAATATTATTCTGTTAACCCATTGCGAGGATAATCCATGAGCCAGTTTCTCAGCATGTTCAACAGTGCAGGCCCTGCAGCGTTCAGCCAAATGGCCTGCAAAGTGGCGCCCTACTTCAGCACCATCAACCCGGAAATCGCCGAACTGCGCCCTGGGCATGCGGTGGTCAATGTGCCGTTTCGCAAGGAAATCACCAACCACTTGGCGTCCGTGCATGCCATTGCGTTGTGCAACGCGGCGGAATTGGCAGGTGGGACGATGACGGACGTGTCGATACCGTCAGGTGCCAAATGGATCCCAAAGGGCATGACCGTGGAGTACCTGGCGAAGGCCAAGACGAACATCCGTGCCGTAGCGGATGGCAGCGGTATTGATTGGTCCACCGCGGGGGACAAGATCGTGCCGGTGGATATTTTTGATGAGGGCGAAGTGAAGGTGTTCACCGCCAGGATCACCATGAATGTGAAGATCGCCTGAGGCCATGGCGGCTGGCTCGGCAACTGCCGAGCCACGCTTCAGTGCACCATCGACCACAGTGAAGCACCTACGCCGGTGATGCTCTCCCCCGCAATCAAGCCAGCGGCGGCGGTAATCGCAAAGCGCTCGGTGAGGCTCGGCCAGCGGCAGCTCAGCAGCCAGGTCAGTATCGCGCCCAGGGCCATCATCAGCGAGACCGAGGCCGGCAGCACAAAGGCCAGGCCCAGGGCGGCGGCACTCGGGAGGAAGCGGGCACGATGGGCAGGCAAGGTGCTGTCCAGCACACCGAGCACTACGCCAACCAGGCCGCCGATGGCAATCGCCCAGCGAATGCTGGTGGACAGTGAATCCAACCCATGGGTGAGGGTTTGCGCCACGGCTTTCCAAGTAGCGACCGCCGGGGCCGGCCACTCTTCGGTGAGCAGCATGGTTTGCGGGTCCGGGATCAACGCCAGGTAGGCGAATACGCCAACGATACTGCCGATGAAAATCCCCAGGATCTGCGCGATCACCTGCTTATGCGGCGTGGCACCAATGGCCTTGCCCACCTTGAAATCATTCATCAAGTCGGTGCACTGCCCGGCCGAGCCACCGGCCGTGTTGGCGCTCATCAGGTTGATCGGCACCTGCCCCGGCGCGACGATGCCAAAGCTCAGCTGGGACAGTTGCCCAATGGCGCCGATGGGCGGAATGCCGGTGGCGCCCACCACGCGCGCGGCGACGGCGGCGAGGCAGATCGCCAATGGGATCGTGAGCAACGCCATGCCCAGATTAATGCCGAACAGCAGCGCCTGCAGACTCACCACCAGCACAATCGCCAGCACAAAACCGGCGGCCGGCCCCGGTTTTGGCACCGTCCAGGTCGATTCGCCGCCGGAGTGCGTTGATCGGTACAAGGCCCACAAACGAATCGCCAGCGAGGCCAAGGTGGAACACACCATCAAGCTCACGCCCGGCCACAGCAACCACTCCACCAGCGCGGCGAACTGCGGGCCGCTGCTGCCCGCAGGCAAGGTCACCAGGTGTTGCGCCAACAACCAGGGGCCCAGGCCACCCCACGCGAGCAAGGCGCCGAGCAGCAGGGTTAGGCCCACGCGAATGCCGATGATACCGCCGAAGCCCACCAGCAACAGCGAAGGGTCGGCGGTGAAGGTCAGGCGCTCCAACTGAGCGCTGGGCGACCAGCGCGGGAAGGCCCACATAAAAGTATCGACCCACTTGACCAGCCCGGAGAGCAACGCGGCGCTGAGCAGCACCTTCAAGCGCGTCGCGGCTTCGCGCCCATGGTTGTAGATGTGCAGCAAGGTTTCCAGGGTGGCCATGCCCTCGGGGAATTTCAGCGCCTTGTCATTCAGCAACGAGGGCCGTAGATACCAGGCGATCCAGATGCCCAGGAAACTCACCGAGAACACCCAGGCAATCATGGGGATAGCGTCCAACTGGTTGCCCGTCAGCAAGGTATAGGCCGGGATCGGCGCTACCAGTCCGCCGGAAATGATTGAAGCGGCGGCCGAGGCGACGGTCTGGTTGATGTTGCTTTCATGCAAGGTCCACGGCAGGTGGTCGGTGGAACGCTTGGCCACTCCTTGAAAGATGGCGTAGCCGATCAACAGCGCGATGATCGACATGTTGAACGACCAACCGATTTTCAACCCGGCGTAGACATTGGACGGCGTGAGCAGGATGCCGAGGACACTGCCAGTGATGACGGCGCGCAGGCTGAGTTCGCGGGTGACGGGGCCGTGCGGGAGGGTCGTTGGCGGGGCTGAAGTCATGCGGAGTCCTTTCGGCGACGAAACAGGGCGACCTAGTAAGTGAGCCCTGTAGAAGCCGAAGGTTCCTGTGGTGGGGGAGCTTGTTGTGGTGAGCAAGCTTCCTGTGGTGTGAGCGGGCGTCCTGTGGTGAGCGGGCTTGCCCCGCGCTGGGCTGCGAAGCGGCCCCATTCAAAACACCGCGCATCGTCAGTTAAACCGAGTCGCCAGAGTTCAGGGCTGCTACGCAGCCCAGCGCGGGGCAAGCCCGCTCACCACAGGAAGCGTGGTCACCACAAAAACCTGTTCAGCCCAGGCGAAACCGCGCGGTGTTGTCGCTCAATGCCTGGCTGCCTTTGCTCAAGGTGTCGGCCGCTCGGTTCACAGCCCGCGCGCCGTCGAGCAAACGCCCGGCCGCCTGGTCCACTTGCTGAATATTGCCGCTCACTTCATCCGCCGTCGCCGCTTGCTCTTCAACAGCAGTGGCGATCTGCGCCAGGGTGTCGGTGACGTGTTGCACCGCACCGGCAATCTCGCCCAAACGTGTGCCCAGCCCGGTGACGGATTCAGCATCCGTCAGTGCCTGTTCACACGCGGCGCCCATCAACGTGACCGCCTGGCTGACCGTGGCGCGCAGGCTGTCGACCGTGCCGGCAATCTGCGCCGTAGACGCCTGGGTGCGTTGCGACAAGCTGCGCACTTCATCAGCCACCACGGCAAACCCACGGCCCTGCTCACCGGCACGGGCGGCTTCGATGGCGGCGTTGAGCGCCAGCAGGTTGGTCTGCTCGGCAATGCCACGGATGGTGTCGACCACCGATTGAATCTGCTGGCCCTGCTGGCTGACCTGCTCCAGCGCATCGGCGGTGTCGGTCAGGCGCAGGTTGAGTTGCTGGATGCTGGCCGTGGTGCGCTGGCTGTCGCGGCTGCTGTCTTCGGCGATGCGTCGGGTCTGCTGGGCGCTGTCCGAGGCTTGTTCGCAGCTTTTGGCGACGCCCAGGGAGGTGGCGGCCAACTGGGTCGCGGCGGCGGCGATCTGGCTGATTTGCAGTTGCTGGTCTTCGACTTCGGTCAGGGTGCTGCCCGATTGCGAATTGAGGGTGAGCACCGCCGAGCCGAGTTGCTGCGTCTCGTGGTTGACCCCCAGCAGGCTGGTGCGCAGTTGCACCACCGCAACGTTGAGCGCGGTGCTGATGGCCGCGAGTTCGTCGCGCCCTTCCACCGCCACCTCGACGCACAGGTTGCCGTCGCGCAGGGACTCGGCCAGGGTGGTGATGCCGCTGGCGCTACGGCGGATCGAGGCTTGCAGGCATATGAACAGGTAAAGTGCGGCCAAGGCCAGCAGGCTGAATGTCGCCGCGACGGGAATGAATTTCTGCAGCGAACGATCACGGTAGTAACCCAAGCGCGCGTCCAGCGAATGCAGCGACTGGTTACGCAGCGCGCCGAGGCTGTCGAGCATCGCGTCGACACTGCGTTCGAAGCCTGCGGTGTCGAGCTTGATGGTGCCGCCGAAGACGCCGTCGTCGAGCACCTTGAGTTCGTTGTCCAGCCGTTGCAGGCTGTCGTCGTACTGCGCGGTCCAGGGTTCGAGACCGGCGTATTGCTTGGCCTTGAGCGAGCCTGCCGCCTTGACCAACTGGTCCCGCGCGTCGCCGATCCGACCGCGCAGGTCACGCATCTGCAAGCGGCTTTGCAACGTGAACTGCCCCGACGCGATAGACGACTGGCCGACACTGGCCATGCGCCCGATACGCTCGATCAGGTCAGGGGTGTGCTGGGTGGAAATCTGCATCAGCAGGTAGGTTTCCAGCCACGGGTCGAGGATCAGGCCAGCATCCAGGGTGATCTGCTCGCGCAGGGTTTGCATGGCGGTGAGCGCCGAGGTGAAACGGTCATAACCGTCCGGCCACCAGCCCACCGTGCGCAGGGATTGGGAGTCCATGCCCTTGACTGTCGCCTGCAAGGCGTCGAAGCGCGCGAGGATATCAGCGCTGGCGTTCTGTGCTTTGAGTGAATCGCCCAGGGTTTGCAGGCTTTGCAGGATCACCGGGAAATTGGCGTCGACCTTGTCCATCGCCGCCTTCGCCGCCGGGGTGGGCGCGTGCAGTATGTCCGCCGCCTTCCAGCGTGCGGCCAGGTTGCGCTGGGCCGTCAACTGGCCATCCAACGCGTCCAGGGCCAACAGTTGCCGGACACCGGACTGCTCGCTGGAAATCACGGTCAATTTGTCGCGATAGTCCGAGCCGATCATCCACAGGCTACCCGCCAGGGGCAGCATGAACAGGAAGAACAGGATCTGGAACTTGCGCGCAAAGCCGAAACGCCCCAACAGGCGGATACCCGGTGATAAAAGGCTGTGCATGTCCGACCACTCCCCAAAAACGACCCACGCGGTGCACCGCGGGGTGAAGCCTTGAAATGACTAACGGCAAAATGCCATGTCATTGATTAGCTTGACACTAGCAAGATACGGGCCGCTGTCAGCGCGCCCGAGATAGGCGGCGCGGGGAGCAGTCGCGAACGTAGCGTGCGCGAAAATGGGGCAAAAGCACTCAAGGCCTGTGCAGACCTGTAACAGTGGCCTATCGGGTCGACATGTACCGGTCAAAATTATTGATGTGATCGTCCAGATTATCCTCAAGCATCATCCGGTACTGGTCGCAGAAGTACTTCAACATCGCCTCCCGCGCCTCGGCCATTTCCGCGCCGGACTTGAAGTTGCGCGCGCTGGCCCAGGCATTGAAGCGCGTGGTGCCGAACATCATCGAGGCGCTGACCTGGCCGAGGTTTTCGTGAGCCTGGAGTTGCTCGTTCGACAATTCGATGTGCGCGTCGGCGCGGTCGTAGAAGGTGGGGTCGGTGGCGTCGGCCATGGTGGGTGTCCTAGGTCATCAGGTTTGAATGAAGGGGTATCAGGCCAGTAGCGCGGTAATCCATTTGGCCTGCTGCACGATCTCTTTTCGCTTCTCTTCCGGCACCGCTTGCCGAGCGTGCTCGAAGCTGGCCAGGGTCTTGTGTTTTTGGCGCAGCATACGTTGCCATTTGGCGATGAACACCGGGCTGCTCGCCTGCAGTTGCAGCGGCCCGAAGTACAACTGCTCAGCGGTGTAAGCCACTGGCCCGGCGCGCTCTGCGACAATGATCTCGTAGTAAAAGCGGTTTTCGCGCAGCAACTCTTCTCGAAGGATCGAGTAGCCGTTATCCATCAGCCATTGGCGCAACGGTTGCTCACCGCCGTTGGGTTGCAGGATCAATCGCTCTTGGCCGCTCAGGTGCCGCTTACCGCTTTCGAGAATGTCACGGATAGTCTCGCCGCCCATGCCGCAGACGCTGATCGCGGTGATGCCGTCATCGGGCTTCATGGCCGCCAAACCATCAGCCAGACGCACGGTGATCTGTTGCTCCAGGCCGTTGTCGCGCACGGTACGTTGCGCCGCATGAAAGGGTGTGGTCGCGACCTCCCCCGCCACTGCCATCGTGATCAGGCCACGCCGCATCAATGCTACCGGCAAATAACCGTGATCGGAGCCGATATCGGCCAGGCGCGCGCCCTTCGGTACGTTGGCGGCGACGCGCTCCAGTCGCAGGGATAGGGTGTGTTCGTTCAACGCCCCTGCTCCCCCGAAAAACGGTCCCGGCTGTTGGTCAGATGCAACACCATGGCGGCGCGGGCGGCGTCCGGGTCCTGGCGTTTGATCGCGTTGAAGATCGCCTCATGTTCCAGGTTCGCCAACTGGCCCAGTTGGGCAAAGTCGGCGCCGCCACGCTCATCGCCTTTCACCTGGGTGCGCGGGATCATCGCATTGCCCAAGTGCAGCATGATTTCAGTGAAGAAGGTATTGCCGGTGGCCTCGGCGATCAGTTGGTGAAAGCGTTTGTCTTCCTCCACGCAACTGTCGTTGTTGGCCAGGGACGCCTGGTAGTCGTCGAGTGCCTGGCGCATGTGGGCCAGTTGTTGGTCGGTGCGGCGCACGGCGGCCAGTGCGACGGCTTGCACTTCCAGGCCCAGGCGCAGTTCGAGCATGTTGCGCACGCTGGCCACCGTGTCCACATGCAGGCGCAGGCCCTGCTGGGCGTGCTGTTCCAGCACAAAGGTGCCGATGCCGTGACGTGTCTCCACCAAACCGGACGCCTGCAACTTGGAAATCGCTTCGCGCACCACGGTTCGGCTCACGCCATGCTCAGCCACGATGGTGGATTCAGAGGGCAGCTTTTCGCCGGGTTTCAACTGGCCGAGCAGGATGCGCTGGGTCAGCGCGTCGACCACGCCCTGGGCCAGGTTGGTGGAGCGTTTACGGACAGCGGGTCCATGTTCAATGGGCATAGTGACGAATCCACAGAGTTAGCGGGTGCGAGCTTAACACCCTGTAGGAGCGAGCTTGCTCGCGAAAAACCTGAGCACGCCGCGTTCATCCAGGGTGCCCGCGTTATCTTTGACGTTTTTCGCGAGCAAGCTCGCCCCTACACAGAATGTCGTGTGAGGCAGAAGATCTCAACTTGTATGACAACCAACATTGATCCAGTTACCGTCCTCCGCAAACACCCAGCCCCGAAAACCCATTAAAACCTAATGTATGCTCAAAAAACCTGTTTATAAATACAAAAAAATCACCCACCCCATTGCGACCTGAAAAAAACAACTTGTATGATGTCTATCAACAAGACACGCAAACCCGCATAAAAATAATCAGGGGGAGTTTTGAATTGTGACCAATTCAATCCATGTATCTGCCGTACCCGAAAGTGATCTCGTCCTCGCGCGCGCCGTGAGCAAAGTGAAGCGCCATGTGCTGCCACTGTTCGTGATCATGTTCATCCTCAACTACATCGACCGGGTCAACATCGGCTTTGTGCGCACGCACATGGAGCACGACCTGGGCATCGGCGCCGCCGCCTATGGCTTCGGCGCCGGACTGTTCTTCATCGGCTATGCCCTCTTCGAAGTGCCCTCCAACATGTTGCTGCAAAAGGTCGGTGCGCGTATCTGGCTGACTCGCATCATGTTCACCTGGGGCATCGTCGCCACGCTGATGGCGTTCATCCAGAACGAAACCCACTTTTACATCCTGCGCTTCCTGCTGGGTGTGGCCGAGGCCGGTTTCTTTCCTGGGGTGATCTACTACTTCACGCGCTGGCTGCCTGGCGTGGAACGCGGTAAAGCCATCGCCATCTTTTTGAGCGGCTCGGCGGTTGCGTCGCTGATTTCCGGCCCGCTGTCAGGCGTGCTGTTGCAAATCGAAGGCTTTGGCTTCCACGGCTGGCAATGGATGTTCGCCATTGAAGGCTTGGCTTCGGTGGTGATTGGCTTCTTTGTGTGGTTCTGGCTGGACTCCAAACCTCACGACGCAAAATGGATGAGCCGCGAAGAGCAGGACGTGCTGGTCAATGCCATCGATCAGGAACAGCGCGACCGTGAGGCCCTCACCAGCGTCAAGCCGACCCTCGGCAAGCTGCTCAAGGACCGCCAGATCCTGCTGTTCTGCGCGCTGTATTTCTGCATCCAACTGACGATCTACGCCGCCACCTTCTGGCTGCCGAGCATCATCAAGAAAATGGGTGACCTCAGTGATGTGCAGGTCGGGTTCTTCAACTCGATCCCCTGGCTGATCTCGATCATCGCCATGTACGCCTTCGCCTCGTTGTCGGGCAAGTTCAAGTTCCAGCAGGCATGGGTGGCGGCAGCGCTGTTGATTGCGGCAGCGGGCATGTTCATGTCCACCACGGGCGGGCCGGTCTTTGCCTTTGTAGCGATCTGCTTTGCGGCTATCGGTTTCAAGTCGGCATCGTCACTGTTCTGGCCGATTCCCCAGGGCTACCTGGATGTGCGTATCGCCGCCGCCGTGATCGCGTTGATCAACTCTATCGGCAACCTGGGCGGCTTCGTTGCGCCCACCACGTTCGGCTTCCTGGAACAGACCACCGGTTCGATCCAGGGCGGGCTCTATGGTCTGGCCGGCACGTCGGTGCTCGCAGCGATCCTGGTGTTTTTCGCCAAGACCGCGCCCTCTGCCGCGCTGACGTCACCGAGCGCCGTGCCCACCCGCGCCGCCCTCAGCAAACCTCTTTAAGACCATTCAGGAACTTGCCATGACTACGCCCGTCGTTACTCACTTCCAGGTTATCCCCGTCGCCGGCCACGACAGCATGCTGCTCAACCTCAGCGGCGCCCACGGCCCGTACTTCACACGCAATATCGTCATCCTCAAGGACAGCTCCGGCAACACCGGCGTGGGTGAAGTGCCCGGCGGCGAACGCATCCGCGAAACCCTGGAAGACGCCCGCAGCCTGGTGATCGGCCAACCCATCGGCCAGTACCAGCGCATCCTCAACCAGATGCGCAGCACTTTTGCTTCCCGCGACGCGGCGGGTCGTGGTTTGCAGACCTTTGACCTGCGCATCACCATCCATGCCGTCACCGCCATGGAAGCCGCGCTGCTCGACCTGCTGGGTCAGTTTCTCGAAGTCCCGGTGGCCGCCCTGCTCGGTGAAGGACAGCAACGCGACGCGGTAAAAATGCTCGGCTATCTGTTTTATGTCGGCGACCGCGGTGCCACCGACCTGGCCTACCGCAACGAAGCCGACAGCGACGATGAGTGGTTCCGCCTGCGCCACGAAACCGCGCTGACGGCCGACGCCGTGGTGCGCCTGGCCGAAGCCGCCAAAGCCAAATATGGTTTCAATGACTTCAAGCTCAAAGGCGGCGTGCTGAGCGGCGACGAAGAAATCGAAGCCGTCACCGCCCTGGCCGAACGCTTCCCGGATGCGCGTATCACCCTCGACCCGAACGGCGCCTGGTCATTGAAAGAAGCCATCCGCCTGTGCCGCGACCAGCACCACGTACTGGCCTACGCCGAAGACCCCTGCGGTGCCGAAAACGGCTACTCGGGCCGCGAAGTCATGGCTGAATTCCGCCGTGCCACCGGCCTGAAAACCGCCACCAACATGATCGCCACCGACTGGCGCGAAATGGGTCACGCAATCCAACTGCAATCGGTGGACATCCCCCTCGCCGACCCACACTTCTGGACGATGCAGGGCTCGGTACGCGTTGCGCAGATGTGCCATGAATGGGGCCTGACCTGGGGCTCGCACTCCAACAACCACTTCGACATTTCCCTGGCGATGTTTACCCAGGTCGCCGCAGCAGCACCGGGCGACATCACCGCCATCGACACCCACTGGATCTGGCAGGACGGCCAGCACCTGACCAAGGCGCCGCTGAAAATCGAAGAGGGTTATGTAAAAGTGCCGAGCAAGCCTGGCCTGGGGGTGGAGATCGACATGGACGCGGTCGCCAAGGCCCATGACGTGTACAAAGGCATGGGCCTCGGCGCGCGGGATGACAGCGTGGCGATGCAGTTTTTGATTCCGGGGTGGCGCTTCAACAACAAGCAGCCGTGCCTGGTGCGCTGATTCAGATGTTTGTAGGGGCGGGTTTGCTCGCCAAATACTCGAGACCGCCGCAGTCCTCCTGAATGCCCGCGTTATCGTTGGCACTCTTGGCGAGCAAGCTCGCTCCTACAATCAAGGATTTAAAGCACCCGATCAAACAACGGCGCCACGTCATACCGCTGCTTCAACATCTGCGCATCCACCAGAAAATCCGCCGTGGCCTGGGCCTCGCTGATAATCGTCGGCGAGATCGGCAGCACCTTGATCGCATCGCGCTTGAACCACACTTTGGCGATGTCCGGCGCCGACTGGTTGGCCTTCGACCAGGCTTCGGCGTATTCATCCACGTGGGTGTTACTCCACACCCGAGCGCGGGTCAGGCGGGCAATAAAGTCCTTGATGATCGCGCTTTTCTGCGCCAGCGCCGGCTCGTAGGCGACGATGTAGGTCGGTGCGCTCATCAGGCCCTTGGCGTTGCGGATCAGGGTGCTGCCTTCTTTTTCCTGCAACGACACGTAGGGTTCCCAGGTGCCGAAGGCGTCGATGTCGCCCTGGGTCAGCGCCAGGCTGGCCTCAGCCGGCAGCAGGTATTTGAAGTGGACGCTGCTGCGCGGCACCCCGGCTTCATCCAGCGCTTTATAGGCCAGTTGTTGGCTCCATGAGCCGTTCCAGATGGCGACGGTCTTGCCCTTGAGGTCGGCCACCGACTGAATGCCCTTGCGCGCGACGATGCCCACGCCGTCGAGGCTGGTCTGGGTGCTGGCGACGACTTTGACCGGTGCGCCATTGGCGGCCAGGCTGATCACCGGGGTGTCGCCGACGATACCTACGTCCAGCGCGCCGCTGGCCACGGCCGAGGCCACCGGCGAGCCGGTGTTGAAGCGCTTGAAGTCGATTTTATAAGGCAAGTCTTTCAGCTCGCCCGACAGCTCCAGCACGATGCGGTTGGAGAAGAACTGGTCACCCACGGTAAGGGTCAGCGGTTCGGCGGCGCCGGCCGATGGCCCATACAAAGCAAGAGAGGCCAGGCCCAGCAAAGACAGCAGTGTTCGACGGTTGATCATGGAAAATCCCACAGGGTTGGAGGGTTGGTTCAACCATCCGTGGGCGTGCAGTCTGGTCGCTGGTCGTAGAAGCTAACGCAATAAAAGCGCGGGGTTTAATACTGTTGGGCACTATCGATAGAACCGTCGTACAGGTCGCTAGCTGCTTTTCGTATTAAAAACTTCGCCGCGCCTGAGTTAGGGTGAGCTCACCAGACCACTGGACCCCAGCACCTGAACCATTTTCTGCAAGGTCCATTGCATGTCGATTCCCGCTTTGAACATCTGGGGCGTACCGCCCACTGCCCGTTACGAACAACTGGCCGCACCGTTTCGCCCGCTCTTTGCACAGATTCTCGCGCAGGCGGCGGTGGCGGATCAGACACGCGGCAGCCTCGCCACCGTGATCCAGCAACTGAACGCCTTGGGCCTGCCGCGCTGGCGCCTGCCAGCGAGTTATGGCGGCCAGGATGCAACGTTGGTCGAGTTGCTGGCGCTGCTCACAGAACTGTCCGCCGCCGACTCCAACATCACCCAGGCCCTGCGCGGGCACTTCGGTTTTTGCGAAGACGTGCTCAGCGCCAAGGACTTGGATTGGCGCGCCAAGTGGCTGGACAGGCTCGGCCAGGGTGCCCTGCTCTCTCCCGGCAGCACTGAAGTCGGCAACCAGGCCCGTGGCGATTTCGAAACCCGCCTGCACCGTGACGAAGCCGGCGCCTTGCGCATCAGCGGCAGAAAGTTCTACACCACCGGCGCGCTCTACAGCGACTTGATCAACACCATCGCGACGGGCGAAGACGGCACGATCTACAGCGTAGTCGTCGACCTCAAGGCCCCCGGCGTGCAGATCGTCGATGACTGGAATGGCTTCGGCCAACGCCTCACCGCCAGCGGCACCTGCATCTTCGACAATGCGCCCGTGGTGGATGACGATGTACGCCCCACCCAACAGCGCTTTGGCCACGGCCAGTCGTTCTTCCAGCTCTACCACCTCAGCACCCTCGCCGGCATCGCCCGCCGCGCCGCCCTCAGCGGTGCCGAGGAACTCAGCCAACGCGCGCGCACCTTCACCACCGGCAATGCCGACACCGCCGGCCAGGACGTACAACTGCTGCAGGTGATCGGTGAAGTCGCCAGCCAAGCCTACGCCGCGCAAGCCATCGCCCAGCAAGCGGCGCAACGGCTGGAGCACACCGCACGGTATGTGATCGCCCATGACCAGCCATTGCACGATGACGATCCGCAGATTGCGCTGGCTGAATTGGAAGTGTGCCTGGCAGTGAACCCGGTGGTGGATGCGACACTGGCGGCCACCACGGCGCTGTTCGATGCACTGGGCGCCAGTGCCACCGCCAGTAACAAGGCGCTGGACCGGCTGTGGCGAAACGCGCGAACCCTGGCGAACCACAACCCGCGCGTGTACAAATCGCGGATTGTGGGGAATTACCTGGTGAATGGGATTTTGCCGCCTGCGCAGTGGCGAGTAGGCGTGGCGAAGGTATAACGGCCATAACTTGGCCCTATGCTGAGCGGGCCTCTGTATGTTGAGCGGGCTTGCTGTGGTGAGCGGGCTTGCCCCGCGCTGGGCTGCGAAGCAGCCCCAAAACGGCTAACGCGTTTTTGCAGGGCGGCTCACAAACCCCAGCACCCGCGCCAGCATCCGATCACACGCCTGCAACTGCGCCACGCTGATGAACTCGTCCGGCTTGTGCCCCTGCTCCATGCTGCCCGGCCCGCACACCACCGTGGGAATGCCGGCTTGGTCGAACAGCCCACCTTCAGTGCCAAAAGCCACGGTGCCGAATTCCCTTGAGCCGCAGAACTGCGCCACCCACTCGGCGGCCTGACTTTCCAGCGACGTGGCCAAACCTGGATAGCTGGACAACTCGCTGAGACTGATCGCCGATTGCCCACTCACCGCCCGCATCGCCGGCAGCAGGGTCTGCTCGGCGTATACCTGTAATTGCCGGGCAACCTGCCAGGGATCCTGAGTCGGCAAGGAGCGCACTTCGAAGTCGAAACTGCAATCCTGCGGGACGATATTCAGGGCCTTGCCGCCGTTGATAAGGCCGGTCTGCACCGTGGAAAATGCCGGATCGAAACGCTGATCCAGATGCTGCGGCGCCTTGAGCGCTTCGCCGAGCCGCACCAGTTCGCTGATCAAGCGCGCGGCGTATTCAATGGCATTCACGCCCGTCGGCGCATAGGCCGAATGGCACGCCGCACCGTGCACGTGGCAACGCATCGCCAGTTTGCCCTTGTGGCCGAGTACCGGCTTGAGTTCGGTGGGTTCGCCGATCACGCACAGCAGCGGTTTGACCGGTTGCCCATGGAATCGCTCGATCAGCGAACGCACACCCAGGCAACCGACTTCTTCGTCATACGACAGCGCAATGTGCACCGGCATACGCAGCGAAGCCTTCGCCAGGGCCGGCACACACGCCAGCACACAGGCGATATACCCCTTCATGTCTGCCGTGCCACGACCGTACAACTTGCCGTCTTTCTCGGTGAGGTCAAACGGCGCCACGCTCCAGCGCTGCCCATCCACCGGCACCACGTCGGTATGCCCGGACAACACAATGCCGGGCACTTCTGCCGGGCCGATAGTGGCGAGCAGATTGGCCTTGCTCTTGTGTTCGTTGTACACCAGCTCGCAGGCTACGCCCTGGTCCTGCAAATACGTGCGCACAAAGTCGATCAAGGCCAGGTTGGATTCGCGGCTGGTGGTGTCAAAACGCACCAGTTGCGCCAGCAGGTCGCGGCTGTTCATCGGTCGTCTCCCGGTACGGCGTAGCCGGGTGCGACCTGTGGGTTGATGGCGCGGTCGATGTAGGCCTGCAACTGCCCGCGATAAGCCTGCCAGAGCTGGTCGAGGGCGCCGATGGGGTCTTCATCCGCCCAGTCCACGCGCAGGTTGACGATGGGCCACAAGAGGTCATCCACCACCACCAGTGCCGCCGAATGCACCGGCCCCGCTTCACCACCGCCTGCCACACCGGCGTGCATCGCCGCCAGCAGGCGGTCGGCCAGATGTCCGGAGGCCTGTTCGAAAGCCGCCACCATGGCGTCGATCACAGCAGGTTGGGCGAGCATATTCCCCGCCGCCACACACTGCTCTCCACTCACCGCATGGTGGATGCCCAGAGTCTGCGCGCCGCTGAAATGCGCCGTGCGGCCTGCGTTATCAATCACCGTCACCTGGCGATACTCACTGTGATCCTGCCCAGCCAAGGCGGCAAGCGCCTCACTCGGCGCCATCCCTTGCTCCAGCAAGTCGAGCACCTGGGGCCCCAGGCTCGGCAAGGTGATGTTCTGCGACGCCACCGCCCCCACGCCGGGCCGCAGCCACGGGCAACGCGCGCCCACGGCAATGCTCGATGAGCTGATGGCGATGCCCAACTGGCCCGTCTCGGCGCAGCGGGCGACAACGGAAAAAGTCATGTGGAGTCCTCAGTCGAGCACGGAAGGGTCTGCGTCGATCATCAACTGCTTCATTTCTTCAAAGTGCTGACGCGAGAAATCGGCAATACCTTCCCAGCCGCGCGCGGTTTTTTCCGCCACTTCATCGGACAACACCCGCAACGGCTGCCCGGTGGACCAGGCGGTGACGAGGATCTGGCAGGCGCGCTCCAGGGTCCAGATATCGTCAAACGCTTCACCGATGGAACCCGCCGTGACCATCACGCCGTGGTTGCCCATCAGCAGCCGACTCTTGCCATCCAGCAGCCCGGCCAGGCGCGCGCCTTCGGCCTCGGTGTCGGCCATGCCGCCGTACAGCTCGTCCACCGCCACGCGGTTGAAATAGCGCGCGGTGTTCTGGTCGATCGGTGGGATATGCGGCTTGGCCAGGCATGCCACAGCGGTGGTGTAGACCGGGTGCAAATGCAGCACCGCGCGGGTTTGCGGCAGCAGCCGATGAATTTGCCCGTGGATTGACCAGGCGGTGGCGTCCACATTCGGGTGATCGGCACAGGATGAATCGTCGGCGTTCAGCAGCAACAGGTCACTGGCGCGGATACGGGAGAAGTGCTTCCACTTCGGGTTGAGCAAAAACTGTTTGCCATCGGCCGATACGGCGGCGCTGAAATGGTTGGCCACCGCTTCATGCATGCCCAGGTGCGCGATGATGCGAAAGGTCGCCGCCAGGTCGATGCGCGTCTGGTCTTCGTGGGATAACGCCATGAATCGGTCTCCGCAGGGCGCGGCCGCACGCGAATGCGGCACGCGCTGATAGGTTTACTTCGGCATCAGTGCCGCGATGTCGGCATCGGTCGGCGCTTCGAAGTTGTACTTCTTGAGCAACGCGGCGTACTCAGGCGTAGCGCGGTATTTTTCCAGGCCGTCGAGCAAGGCCTTCTTCACCGTGTCATTGCCCTTCTTCACGCCGAAGCCATTGAGCACCGGGTAGATCAGGGTGTCGGACGAGATCACCACGCGGCTGCCAAGCTTGTCGATCACGCCACGGGCCACGGCAGCGTCGGTGATCTGCGCTTCAACCGCGTGGGCCAGCAGGGCCTGGGTGGTTTGCGGGTCGGTGCTGTATTCGCTGATCTGGATCGGCTTCAGGCCCTTGGCCACGCAGTACTCGGCCGACAGCTTGTTCATCTGTGCCAACCACGACGTGGCGCCCATCGAGCCGATCTTGTGGCCGCAGAACTCTTCCGGGGTCTTGGGCTGGAAGCTGCTGTCCTTGAGGGTGAGGATCGACTCGCCGCTCTTGAGGTAAGGGATCATGTCGATGACCTTGACCCGCTCCGCCGTGATGTACATCGACGAATTGGTCACATCGAAACGCCCGGCTTGCAAGCCGGTGATCAGGTTGGGGAAACGCGTGTCGAGGGTCTCGACCTTGCGGCCCATGACCTTGCCCAGGCCGTCCATGAACTCGATGTCAAAGCCTGCGGGCTTGTTGTTATCCATGTACTCATACGGGAAGAACGTTACGTCGGAACCGGCGATGATCTTGCCGTCCTGCTGGAACGCCGAAGCCGCCAACGAAGTCATCGCAACCGCAGCGCCCAGCAGGCACACGGCAAGGGGACGAACACTTTTACGAAACGCTGTCATGGTGATTACCTGCAAGGTTTTAGTAAGTAGCAAGGAATGTGGCTAGGCAGTGGCTGAGTCTTGTCCGGCCTGTTGCACGAAGAACGAAGCGCCACGGGGCTTTTGCGGCAAGCGCATGTGGTTGTCCGTGGAACGCACCAAGCCACTTTCTTCACCGGCCACCAGCAGGCCGGCATGTGCGCTGGGCAGAGGGTTTTCGCCGAATGGCAGCGCGTCTTCAGCGGCGTACACGCTGATGAAGAGGGTGCGCGGCAGTTCGGTCTCGTTAGGGCTGGAAGCATGCAAAAGGCGGGTGTGCATGAAGCACACGGAGCCCGCGGGACCGTAGCAGGCCACCGCTTGCTGGCAGTGTTCTTCGACGACAGCGTCGTCCACCGAACCGGTAAAACGCTGGTGCTGCCAGTGTGACCACAGCGGGCCTTTGTGGCTGCCGGGGATCACGTTCAGCGGGCCGTTTTCCGGGGTCACTTCGCTGACCATCAGCAAGGCGGTGACGATATCGTCGTTGCTGTGGGGCGTGAACAGGAAGTCCTGGTGCCACTTCACCTGGGTCGCCGTATGGGGCAGTTTCGAGTTGATCTTGCTGTGGTGAAAGCGCGTGCCGTGGGCGCCGATCAACTGCGCGGAAATCGCCGCCATGCGTGAGTGCAACGCCACACGCTCATAGGCCGCTGAAATCTCGGTGGGCGAACTGACCCGGCGCAGCGACGGGTGATCGGCGCGGTGATCGCCCTCCAGATCAAAACGCTCGCGGCCATCGAGGGTGGCGCCCCAGCCCTGCGCGTGGCTGCGGCTTTCTTCGACCCACTGGTCGAAATCGTGCTGCAACGCGGCCACTTCCTCCGGCGACAGCACGCCTTCGACCACCAAGAAACCGTCACGCTGGAATTGTTCGATTTGCGCTTGCTCGATCATTGTGTTTTTCCTGAACGTTGAAAGGTCACGCCAGCGAGACGTCCTTGAGGAACGCCTCTACGCGTGGGTTGTGGCCGCTGCGCAAGGCGCCCGGCGTGTCGTCGCAGACCACGCGGCCCTTCTCCATGAACACGATGCGGTCGGAGACCTTGAAGGCGAAGTTCATCTCGTGGGTGACAATCACCATGGTGATGCCCTCCTCGGCCAGGGCTTCGATGACTTGCAGCACTTCGTTGACTTTCTCCGGGTCGAGGGCCGAGGTGGGCTCGTCAAACAGCATGATCTGCGGGCGCATCATCAAGGCGCGGGCGATGGCCACGCGTTGTTGTTGGCCGCCGGACAGCTGGTGCGGGTATTTCCAGGCATGGTCGAGCATGCCGACCTTGTGCAGCAGTGCGTAGGCCTGCTGCTTGAGCTCAGACGTCGCGCCCAGCCGATGGTATTTCGGCGCCATCAGCAGGTTGTCAAGCACGCTCAAATGCGGGAACAGGTTGAAGCTCTGGAACACCATGCCGATGTTCAGGCGATGTTCGGCGTGCTCGATGTACTGGGGTTTCTGCGCGCCGACTTTGTTCAGGTGAATAAAGGGCAGGCCATTGATCCTGATCTCGCCGTTATCCAGTTGTTCAAGGCCGTTGAGCAGGCGGATCAGCGTGGTTTTGCCAGAGCCGGACGGGCCGATCACCGACACCACTTCGCCGGGCTGGATCTGCAGGTTGACCGAGCCCAGCACCTCGATATCGTTGTAGGCCTTGTGCAGCCGTGCGGCTTGCAACGCGGGTTCGCCGTTGCTGGTCGGGCGCGCCAAGGCGATGCGCTGTTGGGTGGCCAGGGCCAGCACCGCTGCATCGGGAACACGGGAGACGTTGCGCTGGTTGACGTCGAGAAAGCGCTCCAGGCGTTTAAGCAGGAAGTCGAACACCGTGACGATAAACACGTAGAAAAACGCCACCGCCGCCATGGTCTCGATCACCAGGAAGTTCTGCGAATACAGACGCTGGCCGACCATCAGTATCTCGGTCAGCGAGATCACCGACACCAACGAGGTGAGCTTGACGATAGAGATGTACTCGTTGGCCAGCGACGGCAACGCCACCCGCAATGCCTGGGGAATCACTACGCGCCATTGCGTGCCGAAGAACTTCAGGCCCAACGCCCGCGCCGCTTCGCCCTGCCCTTTGGGGATCGAGAGCAGGCCACCGCGATGGATCTCGGCCACGTAGGCGGTCTCGCAGATCACCAGCGCCAGCAGGCCGGACCAGAACGGGTCGGCCAGGATCGCCGAGGTGCCGGGCAACGCTTGCGGCAGGTTGTAGATAAAGATCAGCAGCACCAGCAGCGGCAGGCTGCGGAACAGCCAGATATAACCACGCGCCGGCACGCTGAGCAGGCCGTGCCTGGATTGCTTGGCCAGCGCCAGCAGAAAGCCCAGGCCGATGCTCAAGACCCAGGTCAGGGTACTGAGCTTGATCACCGTCCACGTCGCGCGCCAGAACTCGGCATCGCCCAGCAAACCAAACATGTAATTCCAGTCGAATGTCATCGTCGCTGTGCCCTGAGAAGTTGATCTACATCGATGGGTTCAGAGTCGTGGCGGGAGGCACTTGGGGTCAATTCGTAAAAGCCGGCCCTTTGAGTAGGGAGAACCTATGCAGTGCCAGGGCGCTTGTTTTCTGTGGTGACTGGGCATGCTGTGGTGAGCGGGCTTGCCCCGCGCTGGGGCGCGAAGCGGCCCCAATCCTGCCCACCTTTTTATAAGTCATCACTCGCCAGCAGATTTTAGGGCCGCTCCGCGCTCCAGCGCGGGGCAAGCCCGCTCACCACAATGCAGCCGGCGCCTGTATTTGGTGCAAGCTCAGCTCACCCCACTCAAGACCCGCACTGCATGCGGATCAAAAAAGCTCGGCGGCGCCATGCCGGGGATGTACTGGTCGGACACAAACATGCGGCAGCGCTCGGCAAACGCCGACACCACGCGCGACAGCTGAGTGTTGCTGGCCGTGGCGTACCCCAGGCGCATCGGCCGGTGGGCGCCGGCCAGGCGCAGGCGGATCACGCGCTTGCCGTCCTGGGACAGGTTCGATTTCGGCCGCGCATTCGCGAAGGAATAGCCGATCCCATTGCCGACCATGGCACGCACCGTTTCGAGGTTGGTGGAGCGCATGATGATGTTCGGCGTGGTGCCGGCCTGGATGAACAGGCTGAGGAAATAGTCGCGGCTCCAGGGCGTGTCGAGCAGCACTACCGGGTAGGCCTCAAGGTCTTGCATGCTCACTGCCGGAGAGTTCGCCAGCGGGTGATACTCGCCGACCATCACATAGGGCGGCAGCTGTGCCAGGGGCTGGAAGTCGATGTCCGGGCTGGTCACCAGGTCGTAGGTCAGGGCGATATCCAGCTCGCCACTGCGCAGTTTTTCCAGCAACTCTTCGTGGTTGCCTTCGGCTTGCGTCAGCCGCACGCCAGGAAACGCACGGCCGAAACCAAACACCAATTCCGGCGTGATCATCGGCGCCAGCGACGCCAGGCAGCCGACCCGCAACGGCCCGCGCACGGTGTTCAAGGACTCCGACGCGATGGTGTAAAGGTTGGTCATCTGCTCCAGGATCAGCTTGGCTTCCTGCATCACCAGGCGCCCCACCGCCGTGAGGGAAATGCCCTGGGCGTGGTGGCGGATAAACAGCTGGATGCCCAGCTCGGCCTCCATATGGGTGATCGCCGCCGAGATCGACGGCGACGACACGTGGATGCGTTCAGCGGCAGCACTGATGCTGCCTGCCTCTCCCGACGCAACGAAATACTCCAGTTGACGCTGAGTAATACGACTGAGCATCACGCCTGCCCCTCAACAATGACTGTACCGGAAGCGTTGCAGGGTTCGTGCCGGGTCAGGCGCCAGGCGATGAGTTGCACGGGCTTCGGTTTTTCCTAAGCACTACCCCGCACAAATGCTGGTTTCGTCGTAACCGGGCCAGTGTGAAGCTGGCGGCATCCCGCTTCCCATGAGTTGCCGTTATGCCGACCCACACCCGCATCCGCATGTTCAACACCCAACAGACCTACCCCAACCAGACGCTGGACAACGACCTGTGCCAAGCCGTGCGCGCCGGCAACACCATTTATGTGCGCGGCCAGATCGGCACTGATTTCGACGGCAACTTGGTTGGTCTCGGCGATCCACGCGCCCAGGCCGAACAGGCGATGAAGAACGTCAAGCAACTGCTGGAAGAGGCGGGTTCTGATCTGTCGCACATCGTGAAGACCACCACCTACCTGATCGACCCGCGCTACCGCGAGCCGGTGTACCAGGAAGTCGGCAAGTGGCTCAAAGGCGTATTCCCGATCTCGACCGGGCTGGTGATCTCGGGCTTGGGCCAGCCGGAGTGGTTGATGGAAATCGACGTGATTGCGGTTGTGCCGGATGACTGGCAGCCCTGAATAACCTGGAGTACGCCATGACCCACCCTGTGTTTTTCCTCAACGGGCCCAACGCCAACCTCTACGGCCTGGACAAAGCCGGCACCTACGGCAGCGAAAGCTTCGCCAGCATCCAAGCCCGCTGCCAAGACCTCGCCGCGACCCTGGGCCTGACCTTGGATTTTCGCCAAAGCAACCATGAAGGCGTGCTGGTGGACTGGATTCAAGAGGCACGACTGAACGCCGACGCCATCGTGATCAACGCCGCCGGGCTCAGCTACAGCTCGGTGCCGATCCTTGATGCGCTGCTGGCCTTCGACGGTCCGATCATCGAAGCGCACATGAGCAATATCTGGAAGCGCGAACGCTTCCGGCACCACTCCTACGTGTCCAAGGCCGCCACCGGTGTGATCGCCGGGTTGGGGGCGCTGGGTTACCAACTGGCACTCACGGCCGTGGCCGAGCTTTTAGAAACATAAGCTTCAGAGACAGCCGAGCTGTTGTGGTGAGCGGGCTTGCCCCGCGCTGGGGTGCGAAGCGGCCCCACACCTGACAGCGAGGTTTGCCTGAAAGAACGCCATGACTTGATCAGGGCCGCTACGCGCCCCAGCACGGGGCAAGCCCGCTCACCACAAATAGTTAACCTATCCTCGGGAACCGACCATGTCAGTAGAAACCATCAACACCCTGGTCGTCGGCGCAGGCCAGGCCGGCGTCGCCATGAGTGAACACCTGTCGCTGATGGGCGTGCCGCATATCGTGCTGGAACGCCACCGCATCGCCGAACGCTGGCGTTCAGAGCGCTGGGACTCCCTGGTCGCTAACGGGCCGGCCTGGCATGACCGGTTTCCCGGCCTCACATTCGAAGGCATTTCGCCGGAAGCCTTCCCCCCCAAAGAGCGTATGGCCGACTACTTCGAAGCCTACGTGGACAAATTGCAGGCCCCCGTGCGTACTGGCGTCGAGGTGCAGCAGGTAGAGCGTCATGTGGGACGACCGGGCTTCAAGGTGACCACATCGACCGGCGTGATCGAAGCCGCCAATGTGGTCGCCGCCACCGGCCCGTTCCAGCGCCCTTCCATCCCGAACATCGTCCCGAGCACCGCGCCGCTGCATCAACTGCACTCTTGCACCTACAAGAACCCCGGCCAACTCCCCGAGGGCGCCGTGCTGGTCGTCGGCGCTGGCGCCTCCGGCTCGCAAATCGCCGAAGAACTGCAAAAGGCCGGCAAGACCGTGTACCTCTCGGTGGGCGAACACTACCGCCCTCCCCGCGCCTATCGCGGCCGTGACTACTGCTGGTGGCTGGGTGCATTGGGCCTGTGGGATGAAGTCAAAATCCAGCCGAAGAAGAAGCACGTCGCCTTTGCGGTCAGCGGTTACGAAGGCGGCAAGACCGTCGACTTCCGCCGCCTGGCGCACCAAGGGATTCACTTGGTGGGCGTCACCGAGGATTGGAAAGACGGTGTCATGACCTTCCAACCCGGCTTGGCCGAGAACGTGGCTCAAGGGGATCGCGCCTACTTTGATGTGCTGCGCGATGCAGATGCCTATATCGAAGCGAACGGGTTGCCGTTTCCCCCGGAACCGCAGGCCTGGGAGTTGTTGCCAGATCCTGAGTGTTTGGTGAACCCAGTGTTGAGCCTGGACCTGGCAGAAGCGGGCGTGACCACAATCCTCTGGGCCACTGGCTTCACGTTCGATTTCAGCTGGTTGAAGGTCGATGCATTCGATGAGAAAGGCGAGCCGTTCCACAAGCGCGGGATCTCGGCGCAAAGCGGGATTTACTTTTTAGGCCTGCCGAATCTGGTCAACCGCGCGTCATCGTTTATCTACGGGGTGTGGCACGACGCGAAGTATGTAGCGGACCACATCGTGTTGCAGAATGAGTACATGGCGTACGGCAAATCCTGACGCCCTGACGATGGTTTGGTGTTTTCTCGATTCATCGGTGTTGTGTCAACATGGGCTCTATTACCCCATGGATTTAGCCAGGGAACAGCCGATAGTGCTGCCCTGGGACACAAGGAAACGATGACGTGGCAACAGAAAAAACCAAGAAGGTGTTTTGGTATTCGGCGTGGGGATTGCTGTTTGCAGGTTTGGCCGGCGTGCTGATAAAACAGGCCTTCGAAGAGACACCCGAGCCCAGCAAACCCAGCTACCTCAGCGACCTGATCATCCTGACCGCGCGAACGACGGCTCGTAATCGAATGGTCAACGAGGACATAAGGTTCGACCGGGCGGAAGCGGCCAACAGCCACGCGATAAGGTTCTATTACACGTTGGTCAATTACGACACCCAGCCTGATAGCTTTGACCTGGACGCAACACTCTCAGACATCACCCAGGCAGTTTGCGCCGCGCAGATGCCAAAAGACTCGTCAATCCTCACACTGGGCGGCACCTTCATTTACATTTTTGGCAGTAAAAACGTAAAAGAGGTTGGGCGATTCGAAATCGACAAGCAGAGTTGTGCTGGCTAACGGTGAAGGGGGCGGATTGATTCGCCCCCCTTTTAATTTTCTGCCGATGCGTCGCCTTAACCCCGCTTCGGCAACTTCCAGTTCGGCCGAATAAAGTGGCAGGTATACCCGTTGGGAATCCGCTCCAGGTAATCCTGATGCTCCGGCTCTGCCTCCCAAAACGGCCCCGCCGGCTCAATCTCCGTCACCACCCGCCCTGGCCATAACTTCGATGCATCCACATCCGCAGCCGTGTCTTCGGCAATGTCACGCTGCTGCTCACTCAGGTAATAAATCGCCGACCGATAGCTCGGCCCCAAATCATTCCCCTGCCGGTTAGGCGTGCTCGGGTCATGGATCTGGAAGAAGAACTCCAGAATCTGCCGATAACTGATTACCGCCGGGTCAAACACGATCTCGATCGCCTCCGCATGGTTGCCATGGTTGCGGTAGGTGGCATTCGGCACATCGCCGCCGGTGTAGCCGACGCGGGTGTGCAGCACGCCGGGGTAGCGACGCAACAGGTCTTGCATGCCCCAGAAGCAGCCGCCGGCGAGGATGGCGGTTTCGGTTGGGTTGGTCATGGTCGGTTCTTCCGCGCAATGGATACAGGCAAGTTATGGGGTTGGGTTGGCAAATACCAAGGGTAAAGGGGGGGTACCCAGACGATCGGTTTCAGGTAATGATGCGCGACCAAAATCAAGGAAGATAACAACAATGAAAACCGCCTTGCGCGCCCTGCTTGTGTTTTGCCTGACCACGTCCGCCCTCGCGGCCGAAAGCCCTGTCGGCTTCAAGACCACCACCCTGCCCGACGCGCAGACCAGCCGCCCGCTGGAAATGGTGGTCTGGTATCCCGCTGCTGCAACCAGCGCAAAACCCCAGCTGATCGCCGACAACGGGGTGTTCATCGGCGCCCTCGCTGTGACAGATGCACCACCGGCTGCCGGTGAGCATCCTTTGGTCGTGCTCTCCCACGGCTACGGCGGTAATTGGGGCAAACAGGTGTGGTTGGCCAGTGCCTTGGCGCACAAAGGATACATCGTAGCGGCAGTCAACCACCCTGGCACCACCACCAAAGATCGCAGCCCGCAGGCCGCCGCTCAATTATGGAAACGCCCGGCCGACCTGAGTCGCGCTATCGACGCAGTCCTGGCCCAGCCCAAGCAATTTGGCGCAGTGGCGAAAAACCGGATTGCCGCCGTCGGCCACTCCCTCGGCGGTTGGACCGTGCTTGAGATTGCCAGCGCGCGTTTCGATCCCGATCTGTTCACCCAAGCCTGCGCCGCACACCCGAAGCTCGGCGGCTGCATGGGTTACCACGAAATGAACCCCGCCGGCACACCCGAAGGCAAAGCACAGTTGGCCGCTGACTTGAGCGACAAACGCGTCACCGCCATTGTGTCCCTGGACCTGGGCCTCGCGCCCGGCTTCACCGACGCCAGTCTGGCCGCACTTTCCGTACCGGCGCTGGTGATCGCGGGTGGCGTGCCCACGGAAGATATGGACCCTAACCTGGAGTCCGCCGCGCTGATCAAGCGCCTGCCCAAAGCCTCGACCCAGTACGTGGAGATCGGCGACGCCACTCACTTCACGTTCATGTCGATCTGCAAGCCGGGCGGCATGGAGCTGATTGAAGAAAGTTCGCCGGGCGATGGCATGATTTGCCGGGATGGAGAAGGGGCTCGGCCAAGGGCAGAGATCCAACAACAGGTGGTAGGACTGATGACTGCGTTTTTGCAGCAATCGTTCAGCCATTGATCAACTGAATCACCCATGGAGCGCAACATGCAAGAAAGCCAAGAGTTGAGAGGGTTACGAGGCTGGCTCGTGCTCATTGTGATAGGCCTGGTCATCTCGATTTCCCGCACGGCCTATAGCCTGCTTGCGGTGCATTACCCTATTTTTGCGGATGGCTCCTTTACCCTGCTGTCGACGCCTGGGACTGAGTTGTACAACCCGTTGTGGGCGCCGATTCTGGTGTCGGAAGCGCTGATTAATGTGTTGTTTGTCGCTACCTACGCGTACCTCATTTACCTCTTCATCACCGAGCACTATCTATTTCCCAAGGTCTATATCGCGACGGTGATTGCTTCGGCGGTGTTCATTCCGCTCGATGCCTGGGTGTGCTCATTAGTGTTTGTAGATGAACCCATCTTCGACGCCAACACGACAAAAGAGCTGGCACGGACATTGATTGCCTTGTTCATATGGGTGCCTTACATGCTGGTCTCCAGACGGGTAAAGGCAACGTTTGTCATGCATAAGCCGCAGAGCGCTGACGCGCACACGGCCGTCGGCTCTTGAGTACGCATGGCTAACCCCAAGGACACCGCCTTCGCCTATCAAGCGGTGTACCGCTACCTCGTCGAGTTGATCGAGGCCGGCCCCGTGCAAAGCGAGCAAAAACTACCGTCCCTGCGCCAATTGGCGCAGCGCCTCGGCGTGTCGGTGTCGACCACCAAATACGCCTATTCGTTGCTGGAGGATGAGGGACGGATCTACGCCCGGCCCAAGCTCGGTTATTTCACGCGGTTGATACCCGCGCCTTTATCGACTGAACGCTCATCCAACCTGCTCGACCAGGTCTTCGCCAACTCCCGCCAACCGGGCATGCTGGCCCTGAGCGCCGACGTCCCGGCCATCCTGCTGTCGCTGGAAAACCCGCTGCTGATGATCGAGCGCGAACTGGCCCGCCACTACCCGCGCGCCCTGACACCGCAGTACCTGCCCTTCGGCGAGCCCGAGTTGCGCGCGGCATTGGCTGAACGCTACACCTGTTCCACGGGCAACTACTGGCAGGCCGATCAGGTGTATATCGGTGCGGACCTGCACAGTGTGTTGGAGCTGGCGCTCAACGCCCTGGACCTGGCAGGCAGCGTGGCGCTAGTAGAGTCGCCGTGTTCGTGGGCGATCCTGCGCCAGTTGCAGGCGGCGAACATCCGGGTGATCGAACTGAACCTGGACGACGACGGTCGTTTCGACCTGCTGGCCTTGAATGAACTGCTCGAACATACGCCCGTCCGCCTGGCAGTGCTGTCATCCACTGTGAACATTCCCCACGGCAGCCGCATGCCCGCCGAGGATAAGCAGCAGGTCTGCCGGTGGCTGGCGGAGCGGGCTATCTGGTTGTTCGAAAACGATACGTACGGCGACTTGTATTTCGCGCCCCAACCGGCGCGCTATCGCGACTTTGCCGACCCACAGAAGCTGCTGGTGTTCTCGACCTTCGACAAGGTGATCGGCTCGGAAGCCCCCTATGGTTATGTGCTGTGCCGGGGATGTGGGCCGCATTTGCAGCGTTTGTTCCTGGAGCGGGCGTTTCGCCTCTCACCGATCCGTCAGAAAGCGATCGCCAAGCTCTACACCTCCAAACGCATCGACGCGCACCTGCACAAGCTGCGGGCCTTGCTGCACGAGTGCATGATCCGCATGAAAAACCTGCTGGACGAATACGCCCAGGGCGCCTTTGAGGTCATGACTGCGCAAGGCGGCGCGTGCTTCTGGCTTGCGGCGACGCACCCGGTCGACATGCGCCAGGTGCTCGAACGCTTGCTGGCCGAGCGCATCGTCATCGCCCCCGGTGAACTGTTCAGCCAGCAAGGCAGCTGGAAACAGCACCTGCGCCTGAGCTTCACCCTCGATTGGAGCAAGGATATCGCCCAGGCCGTGGAGCAGTTGTCGCGCGCGGTTCGTCAGAGCCCGTAGCAGTGCCGTGCCTCTGGGAAGCGGCCGTGGCGAACGTCTTCGGCAAACCGCTCGCAGGCGTCGCGGATCACTGCCCCCACATCCGCGTACTGTTTGACGAAGCGCGGCAGGTGTTCACCGCCCAGGCCCAGCACATCTTCAGTGACCAGCACTTGGCCGTCGCAGGCCGGTGATGCGCCGATGCCGATAGTCGGCATTTTCGAGTCGAGAGTGATCTGACGGGCTACGCCTTCAGCCACGCCTTCGAGCAACAGGCTGAACGCCCCCGCCTGCAGATTGGCCCGTGCGTCCTCGGCAATCCGCGCGCCGGCTTCAGCGGTGAGGCCCTGGGCCTTGAAGCCGCCCATCACGTTGACGAATTGCGGCATCAGTCCTATATGGGCCATCACCGGAATACCCCGCGCCACCAGGAATTCGACAGTGCCGGCCAAGGCCTGGTTGGCCTCCAGCTTCACGGCATCGCAGCCCGTGCGCGCCAGCACCTGGGCGCAATTGCGAAAGGCCTGCTCGTTGGATTCCTGATAACTGCCAAACGGCATGTCGGCAATGACACACGCCAGGCGCGTGCTGTCGACCACGGCGCGGGTGTGGCCGATGATTTCTTCAAGCTGCATGCTCAAGGTCGAAGGCCGGCCATAACCGACCATGGCCGTGGAATCGCCGATCAGGATGAAATCGACCAACGGATCGATCAGCTTGGCGATGGCACTGGAGTAAGCCGTCAGAGAGACGATTTTCTGCTGCCCTTTCATGGCAACCAATTGTGGGACGGTCAGGCGTTTAGTGCGGGTGTGGAGGCTCATCTGGTGTCTTCCGTTGTGCGGTGGAGCACCCGATTATTGGCGAAAGGACAGGCGATTCAATGCACAGATCGGCGCTAAAAAGCGACCCAGTGAGCGAAGCTGGTATCATCCCGAGCCTGAATAACCCGGGTAGAACCACATGAACCGCCAGAAAAAACTCCAGCAGCTCTTCAAGGAAAAAGCCAGGAAGGCCAACGCGAAATTGGCGCCGAAGAAAAAGGATAAATACATCAGCAAGGCGGACCGCGAAAAGCTGGCGGCTGAAGCGGCTCAGGCGCCAGACAGTGCCCCGGAAAGCTGATTCAGCAACCGCTCAATGCCACCTGCGGCCGCTCACCCGCAAAGAAAAACGGTCGCAGACGCACACCCACGCTGTTGCCAATGAACGCCGCCACCAGCCATACCCAGCCATGCAGGCTGCCCGAGGCGATGCCGCTGAAGTACGCGCCGATGTTACAGCCGTACGCCAGGCGCGAACCGTAGCCGAGCAGCAGGCCGCCGATCACCGCAGCCACCAGTGAGCGCGCCGGAATCTTCAGGCTGGGGGCGAAACGCCCGGCCAGGCCGGCGGCCAACAACGCGCCGAGGACGATGCCGATATCCATCACGCTGGTGATGTCTTCCCACACCGGTGCAGCCAGGGCCTTGGCGTTGCCCGGCATCTGCCAGAACGCCCAGCTGGCTACGTCCACACCCAAGCCACTGGCGACCTTGGCGCCCCACAGCGCAAACGCTGAGGTAATGCCCCAAGGCCGCCCCGCCAATGCGAGGGTGGCGTAGTTGAGGAAAGCCAGGCCGATGGCGCCCCACACCAATGGCCACGGTCCGCGCAGGAAGCGGCGCAGGCCTTGGTGATCGCTTTTCACGCCCTCCTCCAATTGACCATGACGGCGCTTTTCCAGGCGCACGGTCACCCGCGCAATGATCGCGAACACCGCCAGGCTCAGGCCCATCGCCGGCACCACGCCGAAGCTCTTGACGATGGACACCGCCGGGAAGGCCGGCAGCGCAAACCACCAGTCCACGTGGTGCGTGGCGATCAGCGAACCACAGATAAAGAAGAACAACGTCACCAGCATGCGCGCATTGCCGCCGCCCACAGTGAACAGCGTGCCCGACGCACACCCGCCGCCCAACTGCATGCCGATGCCAAAGATGAACGCCCCAAACACCACCGACACCCCGGCCGGCGCCACCAGCCCGACCACCGGCTGCCCGAACAAACTGCCCGCCCCCAACGCCGGGAAGAACAACAGCACCGCGATCGCCAGCATCACCATCTGCGCACGCAAACCGGCGCCACGGCGATCATTGATGAACACGCGCCAGGCCGAGGTAAACCCAAAGGCGGCGTGGTAGAGGGTCAAGCCCAGTGCCGCGCCAACCACCAGTAACAGCACCTGGTGCGAGCCGACGCTGTTTTGCAGGAACAAGGCGCCCAGCACCAGGAGGATAAAGGCCACCAACGGCGCAACGGGCTTGCGCGCGGGAGCGAGAGGAACGGAGGTGCTCATGGGGTATCTCGGTAGGTTTGAATGGGCGCGAGTATAAACCCCAACCCAAGACATTGTGGTGAGCGGGCTTGCCCCGCGCTGGGCTGCGAAGCGGCCCCATTAAAAACACCGAGCATCGTCAGTTAAACCGAGTCGCCAGAATTTAGGGCCGCTTCGCAGCCCAGCGCGGGACAAGCCCGCTCACCACAAAAAATCTATATGCCATTGGAAAAAGAGGCTTGGTCAGGTCCGCCCCACCGACCCCGACACCGGAAGATCCCCCAACAACCTGAGCCCGGTGCTCTTCACAAACGTCTCGTAATCCATCGGTTTTTGAATGCGCGTCTCGGCATTGGGCAGCACATACGCCCAGGCACGTTTGCTGGAGGCGTCGTACACCAGCTTGAACAGGCGCGTCGGCACCCAGACCTTGTTGTCCCCGATGGTGCCGTAGCCAGCATCGAACAACGGGCCGGTGAACACATACACATCGCCGCCAGCACGCTTGGCGAACTTGCGCACGTCGGCCTCGACCTTGCTCCAGATCTTGCGGTTGTTGGTCGGGTCTTGCGGCACCATGTTCGACAGCGCGAACGACTGGGCCATGGCGTGGGCGTCAGGCGCATCAGCGGCCGGAGCCTGGTGGCCGCGGTCCACCGCCGGATGCTGGCTGCGGTAGTCACTCAACTCCGCGCGCCCCGCCTTGGGAATGCGTGGGTCGGGGTAGAACTGGTTGGTGCGTTCCTCGCCTTTGGCGTCTTTCAACTGCGCGGCGTTCAGACGTTCGACCACCACCAGCGGCGTCTTGCTGGTTTGCGAGTACAGCACCGCAAAGGTGTCGGAGCACAGCGCCAGAGGCTTCATCGATGCCGGGACGGTGGCGGTTTTGATCGGCGTGGTGGCGGGGAAAAGTTGCGCGCAACCTTCAAACGAACTGCGTTGCTGCGCGGGGGAATAGGGATTGGCCAGGCTGCGAGCGTCGACAGCGGCGCAAAGCAAAACAAGGGCCGACAGCCCGACTGCAATGTTGCGTAGGTACATGCGTTAGATCTTATGGTGAGGGTGAAACGGACGACAGGCTCCGAGGCGCTGAGCCGACAGACGCACGACCTCAGGCGATCGGGCGGAGCTTATGGACCCTCATAAGCCAATTTGGTGCCGCGCGCTCGCCCCGTTATGCCAATAGCGGCAGCATCACCACAAACTCGCTGCCCTTGCCGTGGCCCTCACTCACGCCCGTCACCGTGCCGCCGTGGGCTTCCACCAGTTCGCGCACGACGGTCAAGCCAATACCCAGGCCAGCACTGTTGAAACCGATAGCGTGTGCGTCTTGCACGTAAGGATCAAAAATGAACGGCAAAGCCTTGGCGGTCACACCGATGCCGTTGTCACAAATGCTGATCCTCAGCTGCTCGGCCTCGACGGTGACAACCATCGAGATTTTGCCACCCGCTTGGGTGTACTTGGCTGCGTTACCCAGCAAGTTGTGCAGTATCTGCGCAAGCCTCACCGGGTCGCCGTTCATCAGCAGGCTAGCGTCGGGAAGCGCCACATCAAATTGCTGGTTACGCGCGATCATCACTGGACTACAGGTATCGACAGCAGCATTGAGGATGCGCAGCATGTCCACCTCACGGCAGTGGATGCGCAGCTTGCCGGTGCTGGCGCGCGACACATCCAGCAGGTCGTCGACCAGCTGGGATATATGCTGAACCTGGCCTTCGATCAACTCACGCATGCGCGGCAGTTGGTCGCTGGGCAACCTGACCATGCGCTCGGCGATCATGCTGATGGGTGTCAGCGGGTTGCGCAGTTCATGGGCCACCATCGCCAGGATACTTTTCTGCTGGCCCAGCGCACGTTCGGCGGTGCCCTGAAGGTCCTGAGCGCTGAGCGCGGCGATTACCAACTGCGCATTCGCTTCGCGCAGTTCCTGGAACAGCTGCTGCTCTTCGGCCTGAGGCGCCGCAGTCGCATCGGATTGCGCAAGGAGTATTGCCAGCACCAACTGCTGATTGGCTTCGATCAGTTGTTCGACGTGCTGAGCGTCCTCCAGACGATTGTTCGCGTCGCTCAACTGGTCCTGCAGCGCAGCCAACACGGCGCGGGCTTTAACGGTTTTGCGACCGAGCAGGAAGAGTTCGTGGGCCGCATTGGCGACCCTGCGCTCGTCTTCTCCGGCGCCGTTATTCATACGTCAGCTCAAACATTGTCACTCCCTGTGCGCCGGGTAGTCGGGCGACCACCCAGCAGCCCCTCCTGATCAGGCAGCATCTCGCCGATCTGCAGGCCATCGTCATTGATGTGGTATTGGCGCAACTCATCGCAGTGAGCACTGGCGCGCACCTTGACCACGGCCATGATGCGCAACAATCGGCTGCGTACTTCGATGTAGCGCTGCACGATGATCGCATCGGTCAGGAACGCCGTGCCGTAGGGACTGAAGCGCAGATCGGTGTAGCGGTCTTCCAGTTCCGAGGTCATCAACACGCTGACGCCGGCGCGGGTCAACGCGGTGACCATGCGTGACAACGACTCACGGAAGTCCGCGCGGAACGTCGGCGCGAGGGCCAGCTCAAAGCCCGACAGCGAATCGATGACCACCCGCGTGGCACTCAAGCGGGTGATTTCGCTGAGGAGCAAGTGAACAATTTCGTCAATCGACAGGTCAGGCGCCCGACTGTCTACCAAACCGACCTTCCCGCTTGCGATCAAATCGGCCAGCACCGCGTTTTGCGAGTGGTTGGGGCGTTGCTCAAACACCGCGATAACCCCGGTTTCGCCACTGCGCGCGCCCTCGGCCAGGAAAGTCGCCGCCAAAACGCTTTTACCCGACCCCGAAGGCCCTGCAACCAGCAGTGAATAACCTCGTGGCAATCCGCCGCCGAGCATCTCGTCAAGGCGTGGCACGCCCATTTTCAGGCGTTGCACAGGCAATGTCATCGGTTTATCGACCGGGTTCAGCGCGGCCGGCGCAAAAACCTTGATGCCGGAACTGGCGATACGGAAGGTGTGCAGCCCCGGCAAAGTCGGTTGGCCGCGCATTTTCATGATTTCCAGCTTGCGCACCATCGAATTGCGTTCAACGCTCTGGCGCATCCAGATCAGCCCATCGGCCACGGTGAAAATCGGGTTGGTGTCGGTCTCGGTGAAATACTCGCCAATCAGGAATGTGGTCGCCTGCCAGGTGGTCATCAACATGCCCAGTTGTTGAACGAACTGCGGCAGGTTGTTATTGGGGTTGTGCTGGGTCTGGCTGGCCATCACCACCGAGCGGAAGGAATCGACAAACACCAGCGACGGCGAGTGCGCCTCCACTTCGCTGACAATGCGCCGCAGCACTTCATCCAAGTCTCCGGCCAGGGTGTCGTCGGCCAAGTTGATGTAGCGGATCGACTGGTTGATCGCTTCGTCGTCGAAAAAGTCGAACTGCTGCTGATAACGCAGCATCTTCAGCGGCGGCTCGCCCAGCACCGTGAAAAACAGCGCGGGACGTTCGGGTGTCGCCAGGGCAAACATCATCTGATGCGCCAGGGTGGTCTTGCCACAGCCGGGCGGGCCGGCGATCAGGTTGAACGAAAACTCCGGCAAACCTCCGCCCAGCACCTCGTCCAGACCTGGCACGCCG
>Ga0213820_1000133_pt1 | contig 74318 bp, 82 predicted proteins | sample MC6MC0910MG_FD_179889 | JGI IMG/M metagenome (GOLD analysis project Ga0213820, IMG submission 179889) | Enriched soil aggregate microbial communities from Iowa State University, Ames, United States - MC6-MC0910-MG | ecosystem: Environmental > Terrestrial > Soil > Unclassified | place: USA: Iowa...
CGGAAGTAGGGCTGTTTCCCATAGCCCGCGCCGGCGTACCAGCTGCGGTGCGTGCGCATCCGGAAGTAGGGCTGTTTCCCATATCCCGCGCTGGCGTACCAGCTGCGGTGCGTGCGCGTCCGGAAGTAGGGCTGTTTCCCATATCCCGCGCCGGCGTACCAGCTGCGGTGCGTGCGCGTCCGGAAGTAGGGCTGTTTCCCATATCAGCCTGCAATAGCTAAAGTAGGGGCTATTCCCATACTGGCCTTTATTGCGCTGAACTGGCAGTACCTGGCAGAAAATGTAGGGGCGATTCCCATACCGGCCTACACGGCGCTGCACTTGTTAAATCCGGCAGAAAAATTAGCGGGAATTTCTAGGCCGGCCTGCATACTGTTAATACAGTGAAACTAAACGCCTCAGTAGTGTAATACTGCACAATAATGATAATTACATTAAAAATGCAATTGTCGGAAAATTCATAGCCACTTTATGACTATTTTATTTCCTTCATTGTTATTGATTGTTAAAAATTAATACCCTCAAGTTAATAATAAAATTCATCTGTCGGTAGTTGCTACCAACGCCTGATTAAATCTTAACTTTCATCGCGAAATCTATTCAATGAATCTATGATTTCTTTGTTTTTCTTATAAAATCCGTACATGGGGTATGTGGCAACTGTTACTAATATAGGAACTAAAAGTACAATGGATGTGATAAACATTCCTATAGCTACTACAACATCCTTTTCGGGAACCGTAAAAGAACAAAAGAAAAAGATGTAGTAAGTAGCCAGAAATGTAATTAAAAATCCAGCGCCTTCATTCCTCTTTTTAATATACTTGCTCTTGTTAAGTTTGAATGTTACCTCTTTATTTTCATTTGCGGTGTTATTAGTTTCTTGATCAATGCAGTGTGCAAGTCTCTTAATTCTCGACTTTTGAATATCAGTAACATCATTACAGCTTAGTATTTTCAAATGCTGCCGCGCCAAAAGGGGGTCTCTTATTCCTGTTGCCTCAAGTAGAATCAGATTTCTTATTTCCTTGTCAATCGCTTTTATCTCATAGGGTTCCATTTCTATCGCTGCGCAAAGTGGCTTTATATCTTTAAAAACAGATATCCTCTCATTTGTAAGCTTTTTAAATCTTGCAGAAAAATTAAGAGCCATTGCAGCTGCTGGTAATATAAAGCTTATTCCTCTTAACCATTCAATATTCACGGTTCCTCCTGTGATTGATTTTTGTTGTATATATTAATTGCAAATCTAACGTTTGACATTTCTACAGATTGATTGATATATTTTCAACTGTTCTATGTCGTCGATGACGACCACCAATGGTCCGGTAGCTTGAGAGGATCGCCTTCGGGTAGCTACAAGAAACACTCCCGCAGCCTGAAAGGGAGAACGCAAAAGCGTGGTAAATCTGCTCACCTTTGGAAGCGGATATCGTCTTTAACAGCGCATCTATGTCGCAGACGATGAAGGTTTATATACACATCTCAGCCACGGCTTTTACATACGCCAGGCATCTCACGAACGGCATAGCTTATGCTGCTTCGCACACTTCCGTTATGAAGCTTTTCAGGTGTACGGCCTGAGCTGCATCCGACTTTTGCTATGACGCATAAGCCCATTTGGAACATTTGGGCGCTTGCGGAAGACGCATTAGGAGCATGAAGCTGCGCGGCGTCACTTTGGTTCGAGTGAAACGAGAACAAAGTGACGCGCGCAGCGCATAACGTCCAAACCCACGTACAGTGCGGTTTTCAACGGGCCGGTACAATCTGACGTGCACGTAGTACGTGTTTTCAGAACAACTCTGGCTATTTATTAACCACAACGCGGCACTGACGAACGAAACGTCAGGGGCGTTTAACTAGAAGGAGAATGATCGACTCGGTATCGATGGCGACATCAGGAAACTGATGTACGGAGGCAGACTGACTCACGTCAGCACGGCGCAAGCCGCAAACAGGTCAGAGACCTGGGGAAGCCTCGCAAGAACTCAACATTTCGCCGCCCCGATGCACAGATACCAGTTGAGCCGCAGGAAGCGCAAAGGCAACCACGCCGTCGGGGAAGAGATGTAAGCGCACAGAGTTACAGAACGGTCAGCACAGGCGTGCTGAATGTTCTGGATTCTGGCAGAGGTGAATATGTCCAATAAATTAAGTAAACAACTCGTGACGCTGGCACGCCAGGGCGGAGGAAGTTTTAAAACTGTTTCAGATCGTTCTAAGATTGCCAGCCGCTTTTCGGAGCGACTAGCAACCCTTAATATTCAGATTCGGGACGTAAGCCATGTTAAAACAAAGCATATCGAGAATTATATAAGAAGCCGACAGGAAGAGAATATATCTTCCCGAACGCTGCAGAATGAAATGGCTGCTATTCGGTCTGTGCTTTCACAGGGAGGCAGAAATATCCTTGCTAATCCCTCGCATGAAAAGTTAAGCAATGAGGCGCTGAATATTTCAGGGGCGAGCAGGGAAGGGAAGAAAATTGCAATTACTGATGAAAGACTGGCCGAAATCGTGGCTGCTGTCTCGCTCAAAGATGAAGGAGTGGCGATCGGTGTTCAGCTTGCAAGATATATAGGTCTTCGTGCAGAAGAAGTTGTCCAGTCAGCAAAATCCCTGAAAACCTGGAAGCAAACTTTAGCTGCCGGTGAAAATAAAATAAGCGTTGTTTTTGGATCAAAAGGTGGGCGGGCACGGGACGTCACAATATTTGAGCGTGAGAAAGTCATGCACTTATTGAATCAAGCCATTTCTTATGCAAATGAAAATAATGGAAGACTGATTAATAAACCTACCCTTCATCAGTCGCTCGACCGTTTTCATAATGTTCTAAGAGAAAATGGTATGACCGGCGTTAATGCCCCGCACAGCCTGCGATATGCTTATGCTCGTGACGCTGTTAATTTTCATGTTGAAAATGGAATGAGTCGTAAGGAGGCTGAGGCGCTTGTTTCAATGGATCTTGGGCATGGCGACGGGCGGGGTGCATATGTTGCCCGCGTATATAATCGAATGATCAATGATGAATAATATTTTCTTGAACAATAAGTACAATAAACGTTATTATTAAACTGTTTCGCACGTTGTCTTCGGACAACCACCAATGGTCTCGTAGCTTGAGATGACCGCCTTCGGGTAGCTACAAACGAACACTTCCAAAGCCTGCAAGGAAGTACACGTAAAGTGTGGTACATCTGCTCACCTCTGGAAGCAGATATCGTCAGTTTTCGCTCCTAATGCGTGACGATCGAGGTTTCTTAACTATCCGGCTTCGGCCTTTGTCCTTCGGGGAAACATTCCCGATCGGGCTAATGTTTCTCCATTTATCGTGAGAAACTATACCTATGATGAATCTATCAACAACTCTGTCCGATATGCTGAGATTAGCTGAATTCGAGAGCGAATTGCTCACTGCATTAGCTTATAAAAAACTCGGCATAGATGATCCTAATCATGAAGTGCATATCGATAGTGAAATCGCTATTTTCACCTTCGAGTACGGAATTGATATAGGACATTTTCTTGCCCCGGCCTGTGCAGATTTGGTGTGCTCAATACAAACTCTCGCACAGGAAATAAACGGGGTACATGTAGTTTCTTAACTATCCGGCTTCGGCCTTACGTCCTTCGGGAAAACATTCCCGAGCGGGCTCATGTTTCTCCCGTTTTCAGGAGAAATCATGTCACTTATCCGTTCGTTTCTTACTGAGCTCAGCAAACCGTTTGATTTGGCCCGTTCTGCCACAACTCGCGTTGTTTCAGACTGTCCCCGACTCAAAGCTGCTATCAGAAGAACGCCCTGGCTTGCCTCACCCTCCGGTCTGCATGAATACCGCTCCCACGTCTGGTTTGACGATCGTCGTTACCACGCCATTGTTATGGCCCGTAAGATGATCGACGGACAGCCGTCGGAAGCATTTGTGCACAGCCGTCACGGTGAGTTTCATACGTTCAGAGCGGCCCGTAAAACGGCGCAAATGGCAACGTCAGCACTGGCGACACTTACCGTCTTAACGGGTCAGGACTGATTACTTTCTTAACCATCCATCCGCTCAGCGGACCCCCTCGGGAAACATCTTTCCCGACAGGGCAGGTGTTTCCCGTTTTACAGGAGAAACACCATGATTACCCTTTTATTACCAACCTCCCTTTCCATAAAAGGCATCTTTTCAGCAGCCTTCGCTACAGCTTTATCCCTGAGGGATCGCGTTGCGGCCGGCAAAAGAAAAGAAGAGTGGATAACGAACCGGACTGGCTCACTCAGCTTTAAGGTTCAGGTTCATCAGTTACCTTCAGGAAAATGGACGGCCGGCATACTTACTCGTTCCGGCACGTTTTACGGTAATCACCGGTTTGGTTCTTTGAAAAAGCCGGATGAGGTATTCCGCTCTTACCGTCAGGCTCGCCGTTTTGCACTGAAGCTGGCGAATCAGATGGCAAACCTGCGTTATGCATATCAGTAAAGGGACGTGGAATATGACTATTTCAACAAACCTGGCAGATATGCTGCAGTTAGCTAAATACGAGTGCGACATGCTTACGGCATTAGCCTATCAGCGATTTGGTCTGGACGATCTTGACGAGCAGGTGCACCTATACGGTGAGCTGCCCTTCACGATAGCTGTTCAGATCAACGTCATATACAACCTTGAGTTCGGTATGGTTCAGGATCGTTTTCTCAGTTCTGGCTGTGCTGATTTGGTTGACTCCATCCGTGCCATGAGCATCAGGCTTGACCGCTCTTTGCATGAACGGATTTCCTTAAATGGACGTTCTGAAGGCTTGGGCGATCTGGCAATTGGCCGATTAGAATCTTTCTAATCTGACTTAACCCTGTGGGGATTTATTCCCCATCAGGGGGATAAATCCCCTTTTTTTGAGGATTTATCATGACACCAATCTCCGTACCGCCCCAACACGTTACCTATACCGTGAAGCAGAGCGGATGGATATCCCCTAGCCAGTGGCACAGTTTTACCCTGGCGGTCACTGAAGCATTCTGGCTGTTACCGGTACATCTCCGTCCGTGCTCGCCAACTGACGGTACACGTCTGGAACGTGCATCTTTGATGTTTACTCACCCTGATGCTTTTGAATTCGTTGGAAAAGACGAAGGGAATTACATATCTCAAAGCGTGATGTTTACCCGGGATACGAGCCCTGATTTGCGTATTGAAACGGAAGGTCAGCCCATCGACTTTTTCACGCGGATTGCGCTGCTAATGCTGTATCACCATTGCTCAGGCTGCTTTGAGATAACGTCATCAGCCGGCGGCGTCAGCTGGGCGCTTCCTGTTCGCTGGGCAATACGACACCAACTGATTGATGGCAGTGATGCTCCTCAGTCTTTCAGCATGGAAGGTTTCATTACCGGCGCAGCTGATGAACTGCTTATCAGAAGCGTTTCCGGAGGTGAACGTCCGTTTACGACGGCTGACTGGGGACTGGTTTCAGAACTTGAGTTCACACTCGAAGAACAGAAAACCCGCAAACGCTGATCCGGCAATCGATTTAACTTAACCCAACGGGGATTTACCTCCCTGTGGGCGGTAAATCCCCGTTTTTAATGGAGATTCACCATGACACATATACCAACCGAGCATCTGGTCCTTCCAGGCGTCTACCAGTTTGAGCAGGGAGCGTCCATAAATGATGAACAGTGGTTCAGATTTACCGACGCAGTTAAAGAAGCATTCTGGCTTCTTCCCGCTCAGCTCCGGCCTTATAAACAGCTGGGTTTTGACATGAACCGCGCGTCAGAACTTTTTGATGACGAGGGTTCAGTCACGTTTAACCACAAGGACGGTGAAGGCTACTGCCTCAATCCGTTTTACCTCAGGCAGACGCTTTCGGATAATTTTCGGCCGTACCGCAAAGTGGAGAGCCAGCGATGCAAACAGGATTTATTCGTGCGCATCGTGCTGGTTCTTCTGCATAACCTATGCCCGGACAGCTATCACATAACCAGTTCCTGTCCACAAAACTGGCTTTTCGCGCAGCGATGGCTGGCATGGAATATGGATATGTTCACCAAAGCACCTGAAAAAATACCGGCATCGTTTGTTATACCTGGCGCAATTGAACACCTGCTGCTGGTAAAAACCTCCGGTCCCGGTAAGCAGGTCACCACTGAAGAGTGGGAAGCTATATCAGGCATTGAGTTCTGGCTTGCTCAGCAGCACAACGACTGACCTATACCTATCCTTCCGGTGTTTGCTCTCCGTAAGGAGACAGATCCCGCTATTACAGCAGGTGATCCAATGTTTACTTTCAACAGCGACGCGCTCGCGCAGCTGTTTCATGAAACCTACCATCAGGCTATGTCAGTCAGGCTTGTTATCTGTTCGCAGGAAGGTTTGTTCCTGGAATTCAGGAACGGATTACCAGGTCAGCTTTTCTACCGCAAAGAGCGCATTTATGCCCTGGAATACAGCGGAGGGAGTGCCGACCCGGGCGTGCAGGTCGAACTGAATTTTGGTCAGATCTCTGAGACGTACGCTCTCACTGTAGATGACCCTACCTTTTTCAGTCCCATAACGCCTGCAGACAAGGTGGTTGTTCTGTCTGTCCGTTCAACCTATCAGCTGAAGCGTAAAACCATCAGCTGGCTCAGTCAGCATAAACTCGGGCTGTTCCGTGAACGGATGGACCTGATGAGGACTGCGGATTTTTGTGACTGCAGTTGCGACGAAGAGCGGGCCCGGTGGTTCGGTTCGGCAGCTTCAATGCTTGAAGAAGCAATGTTTACTGACAGTAAGCGGCATGACCACCACGATTTTTATCATTCCAGGCGGCAACTCCGGTCGCGACTAAACAGCATAACCGCCGACGGAAAGATCATTTCTCCGGTGCGTTAAAAACTTACCCTGACGGGCGTATTTCTCGCCCATCAGGGGAGGGATACGCCCTTTTTTTACTGAAGGAGTATCCCGTGAAGAAACCAGTCAAAGCGCGTCGCGCCAAGAAAACAGAAACCGTCGATCTTTATCAGAAGGTAACGGATCGCATCGTGCAGGCACTTGAGAAAGGCGTCGCGCCATGGAAAAAACCGTGGCGCACGACACAGAAGTACGCCGCAGCAGGCCCGCTGCCGGTCAATGCATCGACGGGGCGCGCCTACAGCGGTGTTAACGTTCTGCTTCTCTGGCTTGAGGCCGAAGAGAAGGGGTACAAAACGGATCGCTGGGTGACGTACAAACAGGCTCAGGACATGGGCGGCCAGGTTCGCAAGGGTGAAACCTGCGCGCAGGCCGTTATCTTCAAGCCTTTTGAAAAACAGGCTGAAGACCTCAGTGGAAACCTGCGTTTCGACGCCGAAGGTAATCCGCTGATGGAGTCGCGGGTGATGATAAAGCCCAACTTCCTGTTTAACGTCGATCAGTGTGACGGGTTACCCGAATCTGCTGTTGATATACCGCATGCCTCTCCTGATGAAGATGAGCAGGGCGGGCTTCACTGGCCGACCGAACAGCGAATAATGGAACTGATCGATGCCGCAGGCGTGGCTATCAGCATTCGTTTACAGGATCGCGCCTACTACAGCCCTGGCACAGACAGAATTGTGATGCCGGAGGCGAAGCAATTTTTTACCGAGGCCGATTACTGGTCCACGCTGCTGCATGAGATGGTGCATGCATCAGGCCATGAGAAACGACTCAACCGCGAAGGCATAACCAAATCATCCAGAAAGTTTGGCGATCCGGTTTATGCATTTGAGGAGCTGATAGCTGAAATGGGCAGCGCGTTTCTCTGCGCCCAGCTTGGCGTTTATGGTGAGGTCCAGCATGAAAGCTATATCGACTCCTGGCTGAAGGCGCTTAAAGAGGACAAAAAAGCCCTTTTTCGTGCCTGCCGGCACGCGAGAGAAGCGTCAGATTTTTTACTGCAGTCAACTGAAAAAGCGGCCCAGGCTGCTTAATTAAACAAACCGGTAGCGCTCACTTCGCGCGCTGCCATCCCGTGAGGGCATTATTCCTCACGGGATGATGCCCTCTTTTTTTACCTGAGAGGAAATCAACCATGTCTGACTGGTGCAGAAATCATTTTGAAATTACCGGTAAATCTCCGCTTCTGGCCGTTGCGGAGGAATGGATAAAAGGCGAAACAGAGCCTCTTTACCGTCATGCCGTTATGCAGAGCATAAAAATTTTCCTTGCTGGCTATAGCGGCCTGCTCCGCCCCGTTAAAACGGCATCTTTTTCACCCTTCCCGGAGCTTATAAAATTTGGGGTCGGGCAGAATACGCTGGCTAATCAGGCATATGAACAGTGGCTGGAATATCTGAAAAAAGACGTACCCCTGGACGGTCATCATATCCGGTCGATAAATCGTGTTTATCATCAGTCGGGTATTGGCGCCATAAAGTGGGAAAGCATTCCAGAGTTGTCGCGCAGACATATTGGCAGGCTTATGGAAGATCGGTATGCCGACTGGTTTGGTGTAGCGTCCCTTTCGCGAGACATTGACTTTGCGTTGTGCTGGGAAAAACTCGGGCAGTTTCCCGAACGATCTCAGCCCTGCGATCTGCTGCAGATTATTCCCAGCCGGCTTGCGGCTGAGATAAACGGGAGCGGTGGATTGTTGGCCGGTATGTCTACGGCAACCAGTCTTTACTGTCGGCTGTACGGAATGGAATGGCCCGCCGGCCATAACGTCCGCTTTCAGCGTGAAGGGATAAACAGCATAAAGCTGTCCTTCGACTCACCCTGGTTTCCGCCGTCTGGTGAATCAGTGGCCGCACTATCGGCAATGTTCGATTGCGAGGTTCGTCACTGGTACAGCGAGCCCGCCCATGAACTTGAAGGTTTCGATTGTTACGATCGGGGGCAACACGTCAGCAGTGGCGAAGTCACTATCGACGAGCTGGCCGCGGAAGTAGAAGAGGTAGTCGTTCCTGATAATGTGGATGAACCTGAAGCCGTGAACAGCGCGCAGTCATCGTTCGCCGCTTTATAACGCTGCCTGAACCATAACGCCTCCTCGGAGGCGTTTTTATTGTCTGGTATTTGGAAAAAAGCTGAAGAAGAAAATATTAAATTTCAACATTCAGTTTATGGTCGTTTATCCCCCTCAAAACCGGCAGCCTTGTGACACCCAATTGTCAGAGGTTGCCGAGCTATGTCTTTTAATCAGACTCCCGAGCAGGAAAGAATCATTACGTGGACGGGAAACAAGCTTGTTGTGGGTGCTTTTGCCGGAACCGGAAAAACATCAACGCTTGAAGCGTTCGCAAGAGCGAACCCAGAGCGGCGAATGCTGTATCTGGCATATAATCGTGCCATCCGGGATGAGGCTGAACGCCGTTTTCCTTTCAATGTTGAATGCAAAACGTCGCATCAGCTTGCCTGGTCCCAGTTCGGTCGTTTCTTTCAGCATCGACTTACTACGTCTCTTCGCATAACCGACGTTGCAAAGCTGTTGAACTCACGATACTGGCCTCTTGCAAAAGCATGCCTCACTTCGCTGAATAACTTCCTCTACAGTGCTGATTTAGCTCCGAGTCTTGCTCATTTGCCTGATGAAAACGATCGTAGCGGCCTTGATGCTGGCAAAATTTTGGGTGCCGTACAGGTTTTATGGCGAGAAATGAGCTGCTCTGACTCCCGCTTTCCCGTTACACACGATACCTATCTGAAACTATTCCAGCTTTCAACTCCAGATCTTAGTTTGAAATGGGATCTCATCCTTTTTGATGAGGCTCAGGATGCTAATCCTGTGACCAGTCATTTTGTGCTTAATCAGAGATGTAGCGTCATTCTGGTCGGTGACCAGTATCAACAGATTTACCGTTTCAGGGGGGCTGAAAATGCTCTTAATGCAAATGAGCTGGCAGACGCAGATCGACTCTGGCTAACAAACAGCTTTAGGTTCGGACCGGCTGTAGCAGAAGTGGCAAATGCATTATTGAGAGAGGCAGGAGAAAAACGGAAAGTCACTGGCTGCGGTGGTGAAGACAGTATTGCTGATACGCTTCCGGAGAATGCAGAACATCACTGTGTGATCAGCAGAACGATAGCCGGCGTTATTTGGGCAGCGCTTACGGCAAGCCTTGCAGGAAAAAGAGTCTTATGGATAGGCGGTATCGAAGGATATAGGGTCGAGGATCTGGAGGATTTATATTGGTTCTCAGTTGATATGCCTGAGCGAATGCAAAAGTCGCTGCTTACCAAAGATTACAGGGATTTTGAGGAGTACAAAGCGATAGCAAAAGCTACAAAAGATGCAGATATGGGGCAGGCTATAAAGCTGCTGGAAATGTACTTTCCACTTCCGCAGAAACTCGTAATTTTGAAGCGACAGATAGCACATAACGAAAGCGACGCGGATTTAACAGTAGTAACGGCTCATCGCAGTAAGGGCCTGGAATGGGATACGGTCGTTCTTAACGACGATTTTAATGACATCAATAATCCGCTGATAAGCGCAGAAGATAGAAGAGATGAGCTGAACTTGCTCTACGTTGCAGCGACACGGGCCAGAAAAATGCTGATTCTCAATGAAATAGTCAGGCAAGTCGTCAAACAAACGCCATAAATCCCTCTGTATAGCTCTTACGAACCAACACCAACTTCTCAGGATTTCAGTATGTTAAACAAGCTGAAAAATTTATTTTCAGGTAAGGATGCAGCTGAAGACAGTTCAGCAAAAAAATCTCCTTCAGGATACTTTACACCTTCCACAGGCGCTGAGCTGCTGGCTTTGCCACACAGAAAAAAGCTTTTAAAACAGCTCTGGGATAACACTTCGCTTCCTGAAAATGTGTATGAAAGACTTTATCTGGAACCCCTCAGAACGCTCGCGCAAACTACCCAGAATGTCCCAGCCACTTCAACTGGAGAATGGAGCTCAGAAGGCGGATATCTTGATTTGACGATCAAGTTTACAGCCTACAGCGTCAGATTAGCGAAGGGGTATATGTTTCCACCCGGAGCTGCTCCTGAGGAGCAGGCGGCGCAAAATTCTTTATGGAATGCTGTGATTTTTTGGGCGGCGTTATTCCATCATCTGCCATTACTGGCTCACTACGAAGGCGAGCTTTTGGATGGTAGTTCCTGGCCTCCCGGGGTTAAAGCACCAGACAGTATTTTCAGGTTCCGGAATATTGCTAAAGATGCCGGCAATGCCAGTGGACAGCCATTAGCAACATTTATCGCCGCCCGACTTTTGCCGCAAGACGGAGTTTTATGGCTTTCTTCCAAACCTGCTGCTTTTAAGGCTATGACTCTTCTGATGCATCAGGGAGTAAGTGGAATACCTTTAATTGAGGAGATCATTGCAAAGGCAAGGGAACTGGTGGGCTCACCTGAACTGCATGCTCCAGGTGTTTTAAACCACACACTGGCGACAGCAGAAAGTCATCCTTCTACTAAGGAGACATCGCCGATTCCAGGCTTAGAAGATACGCTAAGTCTGACAGCTTCAGGAGCGAGTCTGGAACCTGCAATTGATGAAAGCATTGCGAAGAGCCACGAACTCGGCTCGACATCTTCAGGGGAGGATCTATCTGCTAATCCAGAACTTGCAGATAATCTGGACGCTTTGCTCTCATCAGCTTTACCACATTCTGAAACTGACCTAAATCTGGTCCCAGATAAACTGCAACAAGGCATAGAAAATACAGAGCCAGAGCAAAAGGTGTCGGAGGACACTGCTCAGGTTCAGGAGGACGACACCGCTCTTTTACTTAGCATGTTTGCTGTTGATAAAGACAAGGATGACAAAGGATTAGACACAGACCACCATGCTGAAATGCCTATTCACGCATCCGCTTTTTCGGAAAATTCGCAGGAGTCAAAACTGGAGCCAGTACCTCTCGTAAAGGAGGCATACCTAGCCGTTGATCCTACAGTAAAAAGCAATAATTTAGACTTGGAAGATACTGTTACCCAGGGGGAAGAACTGGAAATTTGCGTTAAGGAAAAATTAAATGATGAAAATCTTATATCAGTCATTGAAGAACCAAAAAATAATATAACTGACATTAATGATTTAGGTCCCCAGTTTATTTCATGGCTATCAGAGGGGATTGAAAGGGGAGACCTGAGTATTAATGAGAATGAAAGCTTAGTGCATACAGTAAGTGGATTCTTATTCGTATCGTTACCTGACACCATATTCAAATTTATCAATTCTAACTCTCTTGAAGTAGATAAAAGGAAAGTACAATCAGCAATAGAGAAAATGAATATTTTACATTCTAAAAATGACAATCGTTTTTTTAGGGCTCGTATATATGAAGAGGTTGAATTTCAGGGGAAGTTTAAGAAAAAAAGCGGTTATATGTTGAAGTCTTCAAAGGTATTAGGGAAGAGTGAATTTACCAGCGGGGATGGAAAATATATATTTATAGATGTTTAGTTAATAGGGAATCCGAAAGGATTCCCTTAATATCAATTAGCGAGAGCGTTTTTTACGACATCAGGGACAGACGGGCGCCCTTTAACAAGGCAGGTTGCTACAAATACAGCCTCTGCATACACTGAACCATTTACTAATATCTGCTGAACGAAATTGATACGGTTCTTTTTTTCATTTTCCGCAACGGAGCATGTGACCTGCATTTCATCAGCTTTTTGCAGGCTTTTCTTGAATTTCATCGTGTACTCAAGAATCATGTGAATTCTACCTTCAGTGAATTCCTGCTCCAGATCCAGACCAAGCTCATCTTTCATAAACGCATGGCGCGTCCATTCCATATAGAATGGATAGTAAAGTCCGTCAACAACACCTTGAAAATCAACATGTTTTTCGTCAACAGTAAAATCTTTAGTAAACATTATAAATCCTTAAAATAATTCAGAAGCGCAAAGCGCATTGGGAGCATCAAATTTTCGAACTCCTTTTGCGATGTGTCTTCTCCAGTGCAGACATTGAGGGCCATACTTACATTGTCCTCAATGCCGTAAATAAAGCTTATGCCATGATAAATATTATGCTCGCGACGCTGTTTGTCGATAATGTTATCTTTGTCAATCTTAAGGGCTTCATCCCATATAACTGTGCTAACATCACCCTTCCGAATCTTGGTTAATTCGATACCTATTTTTATCAGAAGACTGTCTTTGTATTTACCTTCATAATAAAACTTGTTATCCCAGTCTGCGTAACCATTGCTCTGATGAGCACAGATCAGATTATTCTCTACAAGTAAGGTAGATACGTATGTGGTTCGCTCAAATTTATCTAAAAAATTAATTACCTCGTTACTACAACGATGGAAGTTAATTTTTATTTCTTTTGAATCCACTTTATTCTCCGACACTCTATTACGTTCTCTTTTTTTACATTTATAATTTCTTTGCCTTGAATCTGAATTGTATCTTCATCCAAAACTAAGATAACCCCTATCTTTATGCCATCAACATGCCTGATGTAACACAACTTACCATTATTAGGGTCGATATTTATCTCATTAGATACAATGCAGAACTCTCCGAAATTTACATACGGCTCACCATAGACGCCGCCAATTTGTATCAGCTCAACATCAGCCAGCTGCCGGCTTGCAAGAATAAAAAGAGTGTCTTCGTCTAGCGTGGTGTATTCAGCAAACTGAGGAGGAAATCCTTCGCCAGTTAAGATCCATTCCGTTTCAACATGAAGCCCATGCTTGTTGAAAAATTCAACAATCACATTGAGTGCCTGGATTTTTTTGACAGGAAAAGCACTGCCGGCTTCCCAGCGTGTGTAAGAAGTGTAAGACAGGTCCAGTTTTTTTTCATGAACATAGGCAACTAACTCTTGAGGAGAAGTGCCGGTTGCAGCTCTACAGCATTTAAGCCGCTTCCCAATCGTATCTAACATGCACACACCATGAGGCTAATTAATTTTATGATTTTAAAGGAAATTTATAAGCATTAAAGGTAAATAAAAAACAATCGAACGCAAAATAATTGCGTTTTTTTCATTAGTAATGTTAATATGTAAACTCTAAAGTTATTTAGTGTTTAACATTATCATAATATTGCTCTTTCTTAACACAAACCTGTTTGAGCGAGGGTTAGCGCGGTTTACATGGCAGCGCATTAAAATTTCAGGGGCTCAGTTCGTTTTCATATGGAATTTTATTTATGGCTAATTCCACAACAAAACTTAACAAGGAGTCAGTAGCTATGCCCTCGCTCGAAAACGATAAAAAATTAGCCCCTCTGGTTTACATAGGTCCCGCAAGACGAGTCAAAACCGAGCAGGCTGCTATGTCAGTCGGCTCCGCGTTCGGAAGAGTTATGACGTCATCAAAGCTCGTACAAGGCCTGATCGACCGTTATTTAGATACTTACGTGAATGAAATAACGGCCCGCAAAACTAAATAATCTGATTGTTTACTTCTTTATATCTACTTGACGGTAGAGGGGAATTTCATGCCTGAAAAAGCTACTGATATACCTTTTTCGACTGAGGCGGAACAGTGCGTGCTTGGTGCGCTGATGCTGGAAAATGATCGATGGGATGACGTCAATCTACTGCTGAAGAAGGAAGATTTTTTCATTTCCGGGCATCGCGCCATTTATATGGCTATGTCTACATTGTCTGCCGCGTCCCAGCCTTTTGATCTGATCACGCTTAGCGAGAAGCTGGAACGCAGTAATGATCTTGAGCGCTGTGGCGGTTTCGCTTATCTGGCGGAACTCTCTAAAAATACCCCTTCAGCTGCCAACATTATGGGCTATGCCGCCGTCATGGTGGAGAAAAGTCGTTTACGGGAGCTGCTTGTGGTTGGCAATGCCATTCTTGCCGACGTGCATCACCATCGCCTTAGCGCGCCGGAGGTTGCTGAGCATGCTGAAAATGCCCTTTTCAAACTAAGTGAGCAGGGCGTTTTTCAGAATGCAAAAGAGCTCGAAGTAACGGAAGCGCTGGACTTACTGCTTAGCAAACTTGAATCAGCTACAGGATCAGACAATTTTATAACCGGCACTCCAACAGGTATGGCAGCGCTGGATTACATGTCCTGCGGACTTCAGCCAGGGGATCTGATTTTGCTGGCCGCCAGGCCATCAATGGGTAAAACCTCTATGGCGCTGAGCTGGTGCATTGGCGCATTGCTGGGACGACCGAAACAAAGTGTTTTCATTTTCAGTATTGAAATGCCTACCGAACAGCTGATGATGCGGCTGCTTTCCATGCGTAGCAAGGTAGAGCTTAGTCGTCTGCGCAGCGGTGATCTTGGTGACACTGAATGGAATCTCATTAGTAAAGGGGCTCACGAACTGGCCGAATGGCGCAATCGACTTATCATCGATGATAACAGCGCCCAAACCCCGGCAACGCTTCGTACCCGTGCGCGCCGTTATATCCGTAAGTACGGGCAGCCTTCACTCATCATGGTCGATTATCTGCAGCTGGTACGTTGTCCTGGCATGGAGAACCGCACGCAGGAAATCGCCGAGATTTCACGTTCTCTTAAGGCATTGGGCAAAGAACTCGGCTGCCCGGTGCTTGCGCTCTCCCAGCTTAATCGTCAGGTAGAACAACGCGCTGATAAACGCCCTAATAATGGCGATCTTCGTGATTCCGGCGCGCTTGAGCAGGATGCTGACCTGATTAGCTTTATCTACAGAGATGAGGTTTATAACGCCGACACTAACTGTGCAGGGCAGGCAGAGATCATCATCAGTAAACAGCGCCAGGGGCCAACCGGAACCCTGAAAGTGCAGTTTGATGGAAAATATACGCTGTTTTCTGAGTACCCTGAAGGCAGTTATGACCTCGGATACGATGACAGGAAGCAGTCCCGATGAAAAAAATCCTGCCTGAAGGTTCAATTGCTGGAGTAGAAAGCACGCTTACGCGGGTGTTTACGCTTGATCAGTTACGTCCTAATCCTGACGATCCGCGCAAAACGCGTAATCCTCGCTTCGATTATATAAAAGAGTCAATCAGGGCTCGCGGACTTGCCTCCGTGCCGATTGTTACTCGTGACCCACGCCTTCCCGATGGGATATGGACGTTCAGTGACGGGGGTAACACCCGGTATGCAATTCTTAAAGAGCTTTGGGAAGAAACGGGTGAAAGCCGGTTCAATGAGATTTTATGCGCCATTAAACCCTGGCCTGGCAGATTAAATTGCCTGGTTGGTCATCTGGCCGAAAATGAAGGGCGCGGGTCACTGACGTTTATCGATAAAGCGTTTGGCGTGCAGAATGTCCGAAAAATTCACGAGGAAACGGTTGGTCGAAAGGCAACCTTACGTGAGCTGTCAGCTATTCTGGCGAAGGAAGGTCTGCCCGTTCACTATTCCACAATAAGTCGGATGGAAGACACTCTAAAGCATCTTTTTCCCTGGATGCCGACCCTGCTGACATCCGGTTTTAAACGAGAAAGTATCAACCAGCTTCTGTCGCTCAGGCAAAGTGCCGAAAAAGTATGGGACAACTGCTGCCTTAATAAAGGCATTGAGCCTGTTAAAACCTTCGCAGAGGTGTACGGCGGGTGTTGCCAAAAATTCGACGATCCTGAAAGCTGGTCTCAGGACATGTTCCTTGACGAGCTTATTGGTGATCTGACTGATGCGCTGCCTGATGATGAAATGGACTATGACCGTTGGCTGCTGGAACTTCGAGACGCCAGAAAACCAATGTTGCACGCTGGGGATCTTGAGCAGGAGGTCTTGCATCAACCTCAAGCGTCAGTCGTGCCAATTGTTGGGGCCAATGATGAGGCAGTTGCTCATATGGCAGAAACAGAGATTGAACCAATCGCTGCTGATATACCGCGAAATAACGAACTCCACATTACAGAAGAGAAGACTCCCTCTAAAACCTCTGATTTGCTTGATGATATTCAAAGCGAGTCATCTCCGGTTGTACATGCAGAAGTCGCTTCATCAGCGTTTGAAACACATACTGCAACTGATGGACAATCACCTCAGTCTGCTGACTTCACTGCAAACAACCAATCAGATGTTTCTTTCTGGCAAATAAATGCCCTTCAGGACGATATCGAACATCTGCAAAGCATGGCCTATCGACTGTGCTGGGATATCAGCGAAGCGTTAGGCTGTGCTGAAGGTTTCGAGCCGGCGAGCGAAGACGAAAACGCCCCAGGTTATCGTATGGCATCTGCAGAAACTTCACATCCGGCTGCACTACTTCTGGCTTCGCTCACTGGCACCGGTGCTGACACCGTGAATATGGAGCTCGTTGTAAATCTGCTGATCGGTACATCTGAATCTCATCCTCCTTTACTCAATGACGATATGACCCTGACGTTATTTCGCCTGGTCAGGGTGCTTCGTCGCCTCCGCGAACTGCAGCGACAGGCCGCTGCTCCGACTTATGCCTTAACAACTGAAGGGTTGCACAATGAACACTAATTTATCCCGCGCTGCTAACGGTTTTCTGCTCGATCTCGTTATGGAGCTTAAAAATGGTTTCATTCGTCGCTGTGACAAAATGGGGTTGACTGGGGAGGAAATCGCCGCACTCAAGGATATGACGATCGAGGATATTCACTACATCTGTAACAGTGAGGTTTCTGTGCTGTCGTTCCAGATAAACCATGAAAACCTCAGCCGGCTGCTGAATCAGGCGCGGACAGAGCAGACACGGCTTAAAAGGCTCGATCGTGCCCTGGCCTTGGGTGGCTCAATTGCGCTGCTGTCCCACTTCTTTGGCCTACCAAGCAGCGAAGTTGCTACCCGCCGCCGCATTGCCGGCATAAAAGTTCGTGCCGGTCGTGGAACGGTCATATCTGACGATGAGAGCGCCCGGCTCTGGTCGATTTGGGATAATAGCGGCAAGACGGTCTCCTGCGACACGGAAGAAGGTCTTGAAATCATGTTGCTTGCGGCTGAGGAAATGAACATTCCGCTTACCGCCGTCTGGAATACGATCCGTAAATGGGAAAGTGAAAAGCTGACCGCTGCGAGTCGAAGAATGGCATAAGAGCCTGCCCGCGGCTTGAGACAGAGCGGGCATGAACATTCACTGTAATAAGTAAGCTAAGGGACTCATCGTGAAGCTAAATGAAATTATCCCGGGTCTGAAAGCGCCGGCTACGGCTCCATCTGCCATTTGCAACAAGGCCGCCAGAGCGGTACGCGGTTTTTATAAGGGGGAGCGTAACTTTAAGCGGCTCCATGAAAATCAGACTGGTTATTACAAAATAGATATTGGCCCCTTCTGGCGCTTACTCAGCAGAGATGAAGGCCAGACCTGGATAATGATGAATCATGAAAGATACAACACTGCGATTCGTAACTGAACGCGAGAGAGACTGCTTAGCGGTACGCTTCCAGGCGTAGCGCTAAGTGTTTTTTATAGCCACGATCCGCATAAGGGAGAGTAATGAAGCTTCCGGATGACAGCCTGATTAGCCACGCTGTCAAAAAAATGAATGACCGCCTGCAGGCGCGTGAGTCGGGAGAGCAAAACAACTTTGCGCGCGGCGGGCTGCTGTTTATGGGTAACGTGCATGATGCACTTCCCCGACGATTGTTGCTGGATACCCGGTTATCTCCTCTCGATAAAATGGCCTGGATAATTATTCGCCTGCACGCCCAGCATAACGATGGCGCGGTATTTCCTTCTTATGATGATCTGCAGCTTCAGCTGGCAACGCCGGGCAAAGGTAAAGCCTCCAGAGAAACCATCAGCCGGGTATTGCTTATGCTGCGCATTACCGGCTGGCTGAGCCTGTGTAAGCGTGTTCGAGATGATAAAGGACGAATAAGGGGAAATATTTATGCGCAGCATGACGAACCTCTGGCATTTGCAGATGCCGAGTTACTTGATCCTCGCTGGCTTCAGACGGTAGCGGAGGCGTGCTTTAGCAGCAATAAGACAATAAGCCAGACGGCAAAAACCATTATCAACGATGTTTGCCTTGATCCCGCCATGCGTCATCACCGAAGTCACCTGGCGGTTATAGAAGGGCGGCTGGGGGCAGCGCAAAACCCCTCTGACATGAAAAATCGTATGCAGCTAATGCATCCCGGTTCGGAATCCGAACCCGGTGACAAAGGCTATAAAATATTACCGGATTCGGATTCCGAACCCGGTGAAAAAGCCCCTGGAAACAACAGAGTTCGGGAACCGAACAGTTACGTACGTATTGTTAATAACAATACTAAAAATACATACGTACAGCAGGCATCTGCTCTGCCGGAGAAATTTGCCAGCCTGCTCAGTGAGCAAGACCGTAAAATGCTGAGCGCACAGCTTCAGGCGCTTCAGCCAGAACAGGCACAGCTGGTTTTGCAAAACCTCGCCAGGGCCATGAAAGAAGGCACTCTGCAAAATCCGGTGGGATGGATGCTGACCGTGCTCAAGAAAGCGCGAAAGGGCGAGCTTTACCAGCCGCAGAGGGAATCCATCGCTAAACCTGTACCCGCCCGGCCTGAGTACCGGCCAGTCCAGTCCGAACGGCCTTTGCGCCGGCAGGTCACTAATGACGCCCGCGTGCGGGACATCATTCAGCGTGTGCGATCTCACATTCATTCTGACCGCTCTGACAATGACTAAGTCAGCTTCCGGATGAGAGTGTGAGGCGCTCAGTGTTGCACGCTGCAGCAAAGTACAAAAAGTAAGCAGTGTTGCAGTCTGCAACAAAGTACGAAAAGTGAGCAGTGTTGCAGCCTGCAACAAAGTACGAAACGTAAGCAGCACTCCGCTGCGCGACACCTTTTTCTGCGGAAATTTTCTGTTTCCAAATACTGATTTTGAATTGTTCATTCGCTCCTCAGGAATGAGGATGCCCCTTCAGCATAATCGATGCCTTTGCCTAACAGGAGACAGCTATGGCCGAACAAACCCCCCCTCAGGCCGCACCACGCCGCTCGGGAGCCCTGCAGTCATCACTTTCCATCGACCTGCATTCACACTACGCCATTCGCCTGTGGGAAGGCCGGCGCCGGGATGAAATACCGAATCAGGGTAAAAAAAGACCAGAAATTATCGGTATGCCGCAGGCTATCTCGCGTGCAGGGTTGGCCGGGCGTGATTCTGCCGCCGGCAACCCTTATGCCGATCAGGTTCTCGTACGTCTTGAGGATGCGCTGAAAGCCGCTACCGACCGGGTACATGAAACCATTGAAAAGGTTGAACGCGTCCTTTCGGCTATCCCGGCAGGTATCAATCTGTCTGACGTCTCATCCGTTGAGCCCCTGAATCTGGATGTCTTCAGCCGATCGCCTCTTGGCTACCGCTGCGTGTGGCTTCTGGTGCACTTTGACCAGCTAGCCCTCAAGGTTTTCCAGGCATTCCATTACGGTCTGATTTCGCTGTCGGAACGTGATCAGTACCTTAACGTTGGTGGTCACGCCGTGCGTCAGGTCTATGGCGTCATTCAGGGATACAAAACCGTGCCGGTGACCTATGACGATATCCGCAATAACACCGCCCGGAGCATCGCCGCTGCTGAAAAGCTTGGCAAAATTGATCCGGCCATCCTTTCCGGTGAAAAGCGATCCTCTTTTTCCCCGCTTCTGACAACCCCTGCTGAGAATGTCTGACATGAAAAAAATACTAATTACCGGCGCCGTCTGCGCACTTCTTACCGGCTGTGCCGGCACCGACCTGGCCGCCATAAACAAGAACATCAGCGATACCGCTTTCAGCGTCAGTAAAACCCTACGTGGCGGTGGCGAAGATCCAGGCAATGGCATGCCTGTAATGACAAAAGCGTCAACTGGGGTAACCGAAAGTGTCAACCGCGAATTCAGCCTGCCGGTTGACATCGATACCGCAGCCGCCCGTCTCAAGCGACACTACGGCTATGTCACCCCTGATGAGATCGCCCATATTCGCAATAAAGACCGTAACAGCCGCTGGGCCGCTGCCGCGATAGAAGACAGCCATCCGGTCTGGGAAGCTGTACAGGGCAGTTCTTACCGAATGGGCAGTGATGTAGGTGACAACGATCATATGGAGATTGAGCTGGAAAAAAACGGGGCCGGCACGCGCGCTTATGTCACATACCGGTCGCCGTCGGCATCGCACCTGACCGGCAACGCATTTGAAAAGCTGATGACGGAAGTTAAGCAAGTCGCATCAGGCAAGGTCCGTTAATCCGGGAGGTCAGCTGTGCAGCTTTATCTTTGTGAAAAACCGTCACAGGCAAAGGATATCGCCAGAGTGCTGGGCGTCAGCCAGCGCGGGCAGGGATATATCTCAGGCGAGAACGTCACCGTCACCTGGGCGGTGGGGCATCTGCTGGAAACTGCCACGCCCGAGGCTTACGGTGAACAGTTCGGGCGGCCATGGCGGGCAAACGTGCTGCCGGTGATCCCCGAAACCTGGCAGATGGTGGTTAAGAAAGAAACGGCAGATCAGTTTGCCGTGATTAAAAAGCTGCTGAAAAAAGCCCGCGAGGTAGTGATCGCCACCGACGCAGATCGCGAAGGCGAAGTGATTGCCCGGGAACTGATGACGTACTGCGGCTACCGTGGCGCTATTCGCCGCCTGTGGCTGTCTGCGCTGGACGAGGGCAGCATTCGGCAGGCGCTACAGAACATGCTGCCCGGCGAGAAAACCGAAAAACTCTATCAGGCGGGCGTCGGCCGTTCGCAGGCCGACTGGCTTATCGGGATGAATCTGACGCGCCTGTACACCCTGAAGGCCGGCGAGGTCGGCCATGCGGAGATGTTTTCTGTGGGGCGGGTACAGACGCCGACACTCGCTATAGTGGTTAACCGCGACAATGAGATCGCGAACTTCACCCCCAAACCCTGGTGGCAGGTCAGGGCACAGCTGGAAAAAGACGGCGTGACTTTTCACGCCGAGTGGGTCGGCGCAGAACAATACTGCGACGAGGAAAAGCGCTGCATCAATCAGCCGATTGCCAATGCCGTTCTGCAGCTCTGCCAGAAAACCGGATCGGCTATCGTTCTGACCGCGGAGAAGAAGCGGGAAAAAACGCCCGCCCCGCTGTGCTTCGATCTCGGCACGCTTCAGCAGGTGTGCTCCCGAAAGTGGGGTATGGGGGCCAGCCAGGTACTGACCATCGCACAGGCGCTTTATGAAACCCACAAGGCGACAACCTATCCGCGTACCGACTGCGGCTACCTGCCGCTGTCCATGCGGGACGAGGTGGCGGACGTTCTCCGGGCTGTTCTGGCATCCGACCCTTCGGTCGGTCCGGCGCTGTCGGGCCTGGACAAAAGCTTTATGTCCCGGGTATGGAACGATAAAAAAATCACCGCTCACCATGCGATCATTCCCACGCGCCAGGCATTTGACCTGGCGCGCCTCAGCTCAGACGAGCTGAAGGTTTATCAGCTTATTCGTCAGCACTATCTGGCGCAGTTTATGCCGCTGCAGGAATCTGACGTCACCGGCGCGACGTTTAACCTGGGAAACCAGCTGTTCCGGACGCGCGGACGCGTTACCGTGGTGCCCGGCTGGAAAACGCTGTTCAGCGGCCTGCAGGACGACGACGAGGCGGAAGGCGAAGAGGACGCACCGGCCAGCCTGCCGCCGCTCGACAAAGGCGATGTATGCCGCGTGAAGGGCGGGACTGTAAAAGACAACGTGACGAAAGCGCCCGCGCCCATGACCGAGGGCACGCTGATTGCGGCCATGAAAAACGCGGCCAGCCTGGTCAGCGATCCCCAGCTCAAAAAGGTGCTGCGGGAAAACGCCGGGCTGGGTACGGAGGCCACGCGCAGCGGCGTGCTGGAAACGCTTTTCAAGCGTCGATACCTGGAGAAAAAAGGGAAACACATTCACTCCACTCAGATGGCCCGCGAGCTGATCGCCGCGCTACCGGAGACGCTGACCAGCCCCGGCATGACAGCTCTCTGGGAGCAGGCGCTGGACGATATCGCGCAGGGGAAATCGGGTCTGCACGGCTTTATGCAAAAACAGGCGCAGTGGACGCGTCACCTGATTGAAAAGGGGCGCGCGCAGCCGTTTCACGTCACAGTGCCGGTCGGTCCAGACTGTCCACTCTGCGGCAAGGCGATGCGTCAGCGAACGGGTAAAGAGGGCACGTTCTGGGGCTGCGTTCAGTACCCGGAATGCAAGGGGATCGTTGGTGAGGCCAACCGCAAAACAAAACGCCGGGCCGCCGGGAAGCGCAGGAGCAGCGGGCCAAAAGCCCCGGGCGTTTTACAGGTGGACGGTTGACATTGCGAACGCGCGGCCTAAAAATAAAAGGGCTTATCCGTCGTCTCTGACGACCACCAATGATTCATCAGCCTGAGAGAATCGCCTTCGGGTGGCTGAACAGAAAGCTCCTGTAGCCTGAAAGAGAGCGCACACTGTGTGGTACATCTGCGCACCTTTGGAAGCAGATATCGTCAACATATGGCACCTACTGCCTGACGATCAGGGTTTATTCAACTAACCAGACAGTCAGACTCACCTGAATCTGACTCCCCGACGGGAAGACTTCTCCCGTCCGGGCCGAAGTTTTCTCCGTCGATTTTTTTTGACCCCCGGAGATAACATCATGTCTGTAAACAACGCGCAGTCCGCCACCACCACTTCCGCCGCCAGCCGCAACGATTACTTTAACCTGACCATAAAAGGCCTGGGTTACCTGAGTAACGTCCGGCAGGTTAACGCGCAGTCCGGCACCTTCATCAGCTGCGTGATCAACGCGCTGTCCGGCCCGAGTGACAGTCCTTCCTACGTTCGTTTTGACGTAACGGTTGCTGGCAAAGAAGCCAGTAGCCTGATTAACCGCTGCCAGAAGGCGGTTGATGAGGACAAGAAGGTGCTGATCGGGTTTTCTCTGAGCAACCCGTCAACCGACATTTTTCAGCTGAAAAACGGTGAGCACGCCGGCGAAAGCCGCGTCAGCCTGAAGGCCCGACTGATCAAGGTAGACTGGATTAAAATCGGTCAGGACATGGTCTACAAACCGGAACGCAGCGATGCGCCGCCGGCACAGAGTGGCTCAGAGCAGGCACCGTCCTACGCTGACAATTCGTTCTGATTTTACCCTCCCAAATCTGCCCTTTCACGGGCAGTTTTACGGCGTTTGCAGGGTTTTGACTGCCGCTGTAATCTCCACCATAATTCCCTAAAGGTTACTGACGATGCCTGTCATACTTCGGCTGAACGGTTTTCGGTTCTTTTTCTACTCCAACGAAGGCAATCCGCGTGAACCCGCGCATATCCACGTTTCCAAATCTGGCGCTGAAGCTAAGTTCTGGCTTGAACCCGTGGTGGCGCTGGCAAGAAATGACGGATTTGACTCACGGACCCTTAAAGAGCTGTTTGTACTGGTGAAGCTACACAAAACGACACTACTGGAGGCCTGGAATGACTATTTCAGCTAGAGACGTCCGGTTCGATGACTCCACCATGTGGGTTGAACTCACGGACGATCGCACGCTTGGCGTACCGCTGTCCTGGTTTCCGCGGCTGCTTGACGCCACGCCCGAGCAGCGCAACGACTACGAACTATCTCCCCGTGGCATACACTGGGACGCCCTTGACGAAGACATCTCCGTTGAGGGGCTGATACAGGGGCGCGGTGACATCACGCACCCTCCTCATCAGGTCGCCTGACGCGCCCTGCCTGAACGCTGACCCCGGTCGGCGTTTTTTTTTGGATCCGGAAAAAGAGTTGTTCGTGGAAGCCCGCTGAAGAGTTCCGCACAGTGATGCCTGTTCTGTCACCTACAGGAATCTTCAGATGAAACTACACGCCCTCGCCGCCGTTCTGCCCTTGGTGCTGCTGACGGGATGCGCCACGCCGCCCCAGAAGCTGCAGGAGCGGGCGCCCGTCCAGCCGACACCGTCGGTCAGCGTCTCCCGCAACGTCCAGACTCCGGCCGACGATCCCTACGGGCGCGCGCCGGAGGTGGTGCGCTACGACCGTTACCTTCTGGTCAGCACCGACCCGCAGGCAGCCCAGCAGGATCCGCTTTCCCAGATTATCGACATCCGCATTCCCCCGTCCGTACAGCCCACGGTCGCCGACGCCATGCGCTATGCCCTGAAGCAGTCCGGTTACTCGCTCTGTCAGACCGGCCCGGCCAACGGCGTGCTATACCGGCAGCCGCTGCCGGCGGTGCAGTTTCAGCTCGGCCCGATGCGTCTGCGCACCGCGCTACAGGTAATGGCCGGCGCGGCCTGGCAGCTTGAGGTGGACGACGTGCAGCGCGTGGTGTGCCACAGCCTTCGCGCCGGTTATCAGCTTCCGGCCACCCAGCTGTCGCCGCGCACCGCCACACTGCCTGAGGCGTCCGGCAACACCATTTCCCCGCCGGTGATTCAGGGCCAGCCCGTACGCGGAGGGTTTCTGACAAAATGAGCAATCCCGCCCTTGATGAAGACGATTTCGCCGGTGAAGTGCAGCAGAAGCCACGCAAAGGCGCGGCGATTCTGCGCCGACTGCCGCTTTATGGCGGCCTCGCGGTGGCGCTGGCCGTGGCCGGCCTGACGTTTGTTTCCCTTAAAAGCGTGAGCGCGCTCGATCAGCGTCTCGCCCACGTCGAAAAACAGCAAAACGTGGTGTATTCGCAGGCGCTGACCCAGTCCGATCTTACGCCCCTGCAGGACAGCCTGAAGGCGTACGGTGGAGATCTGAAACGGCAGCAGCAGCAGATCGCCGCCCTGCAGGCCGCGCTGAAGCAGGACCGGAGCGGCCCGGCGCTTGTCGCCCTGCAGCAGGCCGTCGGCGATCTCAGCGCCGCCCGGCAGAGCATGCTGGCGCAGCTGTCCGGGCTCGACGCGCAGCTGAACGCGCTCCAGGACAAGACGAAAGAGACGCCTCACGCCAATACCCCGCCCGCCGTAAAAAAGCAGGCACCCGCTAAGCCACATCGTGCCGCCCATAAAGTGGCACGCCGGGCGCCGTTTGTGTTGACCGGCGTGGAAAAGCGGGGCACCACGTCCTTTGCCGCTGTAGCCCCGCAGGGCTTCAGCGACCTGTCGCAGATCCGCCTTATCGGCGAAGGCCAGTCCGTGCAGGGCTGGACGCTAATCGGCGCCGGATACGGACAGGCGCAGTTTCGGGTAAACGGGCACGCAACCACCGTTAACGTTCACTAACGGAGTCGAAATGAAGATAAAAGCACTGATTCTGTTGCTACTTACCTGCGGCGGCACCGCGTATGCGAGTATCCAGACCACTGACAGCCAGGGCCAGGCTACGGACGCGCAGCACACCGGGCAAAGCGCGGTTCAGAATCTGCAGCAGCAGGCGGGGCAGTGGGGGCTGAACCAGCAGGACTATCAGCGCTATCAGCAGCTGATGAACGGCCCCCGGGGCACGCAGTCGCCCGGCCTCGATCCACTCTCCACGCTCGGCATCGAGGCGCGCAGCGCCGAAGAGCGCCGTCAGTACGCCGAGAAGTGGGTGAAGCAGGAGTTTGCCCGCACGCAGAAAGAAATGGAATTTCAGCGCGAGGTAAACAGCGCCTGGCAGCGGCTGTACCCCAACACGCTGGCCGTTAACATGGGCAACGCCGCGGGCATTGCTCACGACACCGGCGGGCGACTGGCGCTGTTCGTGAAGTCTGCCGGATGCGCGCAGTGCGACGCGAGACTGTCCGCCGTGCTGGCCGACAAGCGTCCGGTCGATATCTATCTGGTTGATAGTCAGGGCAACGACGACGCGCTGCGCAGCTGGGCCAAAGCGCATCACATCCCTCTGGACAGAGTACGCAGCCGTGAGATCACGCTCAATCACGACGGTGGCCGCTGGATGCGGTTCGGCAACGGCATGATGCCCGTGGTGCTGCAGCAGGGGGAAAACGGATGGCAACTCGCGGCATACTGACCGGCGCTGCCCTGCTGCTGCTGGCGTCGGCAAACTGCTGGTCATCTGGTATGCAGACCGTGCCCGACGGCTATACAAAGGTGGCGCGCCAGCACGGCGTGCCACCGGAGGCGCTGTATTCGGTTGCCCTGCAGGAATCCTCCCGCACGCTGGCTCAGGGCGTACGTCCCTGGCCCTGGACGCTGAACGTGGCGGGAAAGGGGTATCGCTACAAAACCCGGCTTGAGGCCTGGCAGTCGCTGCAGGTGTTCATGAAGACCCATTCCCTGAAGCGCATTGACGTGGGCATTGCGCAGGTCAACCTGGGCTGGAACGGCGATTACTTCACGTCCACCTGGGAAGCGCTGGATCCGTACACCAACCTCAACGCCGCCGCCGTTATCCTGCGCGCATGCTGGGACCGCAAGCCCGGCAGCTGGCTGGACGCCGCCGGCTGCTATCACCATCCCGCCGGCGGACAGGCCGCCGCGCGCTACCGTTCCTTTATCAGAACAAAGCTTGCCACGCTGCAGTCGCCGCCTTCACAGCCGGCCCCGGCTCCGGTGCAGCTGGCGGACAACGCCCCTGTGCCAGCATCTACTTCCAACACCGGATTCGTCTGGATTGAACCCAGGAGCCCGAGACCATGAAAAACGTCCGCTTTCTTGCTATGCCCTTTATCCTGCTGTCGCTATCGTCCCAAGCGGAGCTGAACGTGCTGGCCGACCTTGGCGGACAGAGCACGCAGGCCATCTTTGACGCGGTTAACCGGCAGGACTCGCCGGCACCCGTCTCCGCGCCGCCCGTTCAGGGCGAAGCCGCAATGCTGCCTGTTACCACGCCGGAAATGTCGCCGGGCGCGGTCAGCCCGCGCGACCTGCAGCTGCCCGGCATCGGCGCGCTGTTCATCATCGGAGACGATCACGTATCCCGGTCCTGGCTGCAGCATAACGCGCAACGCCTGTCGGCCAGAGGCGCTGTGGGGCTTGTCGTGAACGTGGATAGCCAGGACGCCCTAGACGGGCTGCGCGGCCTGGCGCCCGGCATGACCCTTGCCCCGGCCTCCGGTTCGGATCTGGCGCGCCGCCTGCAGCTGACGCATTACCCAGTGCTTATCACCGATGGCGGGCTTACCCAAGAGCCCGCGCCATGATGGGCACGCCCCAAACCGTTGCCCTGCTGCTGTCGGTCAATCCTCTGCTGGCCGCCGGGCTTGTCGTCCTGCTTATCGTCGTCGCGTGGCTGTTTCGCCGGGAGACGGCCACCGCCCGTCGGCACCGTCGTTATCGCGCCACCGCAGCGCGCGTGCATCAGCGCCTGCGCGAACTGAACGGCGACGGCCAGCGGATGAGCTATCTGCGCAAAATAAATCCCTACGTTTTTGAGGAGCTGCTGCTGCTTGCCTTTGAGCGGCAGGGGCTCAAGGTCGAGCGCAATGCGTCCTACAGCGGTGACGGCGGCCTGGACGGCAAAGTGTTTATCAACGGCGAGTGCTGGCTGATACAGGCCAAACGCTATAGCCGGGCCATTTCTCCCGGGCATGTCCGAGATTTTGATGCGCTGCTCTCCCGCGCCGGCCAGCGCGGCTTTTTTATCCATACCGGCAGAACCGGGCAGATGAGCCAAGCCGTCTGCCGTACCTCTTCCCGGCTTAAGATCATCAGTGGGCAAAACCTGCTGAGGCTGCTGTCCGGCATTTCACTGAAGGAATGGTCCTATGAGTAACCGCTACGTTATAGAAGCGCTGCTGCGCCCGGCCGTTGAGCTGAACACGGCCGCCGTGGCGGGCACCGCCGCCGTGGTGTGCGTCACCGCGCCCTGGGCGGTCGCCCTTGCCCCCTCCGTCAGCTACGTTACGGCAGGCGGCTTTGCCGTGCTGTCCATCGTGCGGGCCCGTCAGGGCATGCAGGTGATCCGCTACCGGCGCAACCTGCGCCGGCTGCCGCGTTACGTGATGACCTCCCGGCAGATCCCACTGAGTAAGCGACGGCTCTTTATAGGCAGGGGATTTCGGTGGACGCAGACGCATACCCAGCGCCTGCGCGACACGCTGCGCCCCGAGGTCGCCCACTATCTGCAGCCGTCCAGGCTGTACCAGCTGGCACGCCGCGCCGAGGAGGCCACGGAAAAGCGGCTGCCCGCGCTGAGCAAATTGCTGAATGCCGACTCTGTTCTGAATCCGGTCCGCCCGCTGCCACCGGTCGGCGGTAACCCGGCCATACACGGCATCGAACCTAACGAAATCGACGTCACGCTGGATCTACGCGAGCGCGTGGGGCACACGGTGGTCTACGGCACGACACGCGTGGGTAAAACCCGGCTGGCCGAGCTGCTGATCACTCAGGACATCCGGCGCGGCGACACCACGATCGTGTTTGATCCGAAAGGGGACGCTGACCTGCTCAAGCGCGTGTGGGCAGAGGCGCACCGCGCCGGTCGTGGCGACGAGCTGACCATCTTCCACCTCGGGTGGCCCGACATATCGGCCCGCTATAACGCCGTGGGGCGCTTCGGGCGCGTTTCCGAGGTGGCGTCGCGTGTGGCCGGTCAGCTAAGCGGCGAAGGCAACAGCGCCGCATTCCGGGAGTTCGCCTGGCGGTTCGTGAACATCGTGGCGCGGGCGCTCGTTGCACTAGGAGAACGGCCGGACTACACGCTGATCACGCGCTACGTGAATAACATCGCCGACCTGTACCTGCGCTACGCGGTGAAAGTCATTACAGACAAGCTTCCCGACCTGAGCAAGCAGATCGAAAACAACCTCAAACTTTTTGGTGATGATGACGTGCCCCGCAACATGCAGGGACAGCCGGATGCCGTGCGCATCTGGGCGTATGAGGTGGCGTTGAGCTCCGAACTGGAACAGCAGCTGTACGACCCGATACTGGACGGCCTGCGCTCTGCCGTGCGCTACGATCGGACCTACTTTGACAAGATAGTGGCATCCCTGCTGCCACTGCTGGAGAAGCTGACCACGGGCAAAACCGCCGAGCTGCTGTCGCCCGACTACCTCAACATGGGCGACCCGCGTCCGATCTTTGACTGGGAGCAGGTGATCCGTAAAAAAGGCGTTGTGTACATCGGCCTGGACGCGCTGAGCGACAGCGAGATAGGCAGCGCCGTGGGTAACAGCATGTTTGCCGATCTGGTGAGTGTGGCCGGCCACATTTACAAGCACGGTATCAACGCGGGCCTGCCAGGGGCGGACGATCGCAAAAATCCGATTAACCTTCACTGTGATGAGTTCAACGAGCTTATGGGCGATGAGTTTATTCCCCTGATTAACAAGGGCGGCGGCGCAGGGATGCAGGTCACAGCCTACACACAGACGTCCTCTGATATTGAGGCGCGTATCGGCAGTGCGGCCAAAACCTCCCAGGTGCAGGGTAACTTTAACAACCTCATCATGCTGCGCGTGCGCGAGAACCGGACGGCAGAGCTGCTGACCACCCAGCTGCCGCAGGTGGAAATCTACAGCAAAACGCTGGTCTCCGGGCACCAGGATTCAGCAGACGTCACCGTTAATCACGACTTTACCTCCAGCACGCAGGACCGCGTCGGCACGATCAAGGTGCCGCTGCTGGAGCCGTCGGATATTGTATCGCTGCCGAAGGGCCAGGCGTTTGCCCTGCTTGAGGGTGGGCAGCTCTGGAAAATCCGCATGCCGCTGCCGGCCGGTGACGCCGCCGACGAGCACATGCCGGACGATATTACCCGCCTGGCCGAAGAGATGCGCCGGAACTACCACAGCAGCGAAGGGTGGTGGAACGGCGGCGCGGCCGGTCACGGTGCCCTGAAAGGAGAAGACAATGGCTGAACCCCGTCGTAACGTCACGCCACAGAACCCACAACAGCAGCCGATTCCGCCGCGCGAGCACGGGCTGATTTACAACCTGGTCTGGGGCTGGCCGTGGAAGCTGGTCGGCATGATCCTGGCTTCTCTGTTCCTGAGCCTGATTGTGGAATACATCGGTATCGCGTTCTTCTGGCCGGAAATGGGCGCCGCACATAGCCAGCAGGTGATGACCACGGAAATGGGCTACCTGTCGTCGGATTTCACCCGCAGCCTTCTGCTCTCGGAACCTTCAGTTACCGTCACGCACTGGATCACTTTTGCCTATCAGTGGGCCTTTGTTGACAGCGGTTTCGTTGGCTGGGTGCAGTCGATGTATGAATCGGAAATGAACAGCGGCAACGAAATTTCCCGCCAGCTGAAATCGGCCAGCGGCTGGCTCGCTGGCTACCTGCAGCAGTATCTGCTTGCCAGCGTCTGGGTGGCCGTGGTGACGCTCATTCGGGTTACGATACTGACGCTCTCCATCCCGCTGTTTGTGCTGGTCATTGCCGTGGCCGTGGTAGAGGGGCTGGGACGCCGCGACCTGCGTCGCTACGGGGCGGGGTATGAATCGTCGTTTTTATACCACCGCGCAAAAAGGCTGATTAAGCCGGCGGTATACATACCGGCAATGGCGTACCTGTCATGGCCGTCGGCGGTCTATCCCAACCTGTTGCTGCTACCCGCGGCCATCATGCTGGGGCTTGCCATTACGGTAACCACAGCGTCCTTTAAAAAGTACCTCTGATCTCCCCTGGCCCGCAAAAGCGGGCCTTTCACTTGTTCAGGTCACTTACCTTCTTTCATTAATTTTTATCCTTAGTGAAATCTGGTGCTTCCATGCCGCTAAAGCGGCATTCAGGGGCTGACTGCTCGCTGCGTACTAGCTTGGTTCATTTTATGCCTGCGTTGAATGTCTGCTTTGTGCCAGAAGCAAACATTGGTTGAATTAAAAGTAGCTCCTAAAGGGTAACGACTGTGCTCAGTTGCCGCCTGAATTTACTGTTTCTGCACATTTTCCAGTGAGCCAGACCTGAACACTGCAGCCCACAAACATGGCTGTCCCGCTGGGAGCCAGGTGAGAATCCTCAAACAATACGCTCTGGTGCCAATCCGCTCCTGACCATCGGAACCAAGTGTAAAAATAACGACATCAATGTTTTTCGTCACATCAGTTAACGTTTCAGGCAGAGAAAAATCACCATAAAAAATATCAGCGCCATGAGGAAGCTATTTCACTTTGCGCCGTTTCCTGACTAAAGCCACAGGTTGATGTCCCAATTCAATGGCTGTTTTATGACATGAAGACCCATACTTCCTGTCGCTCCAGTAACGAGTATTTTCATAATAAACCTCAATATATTAAAGGCTTATTTCGACATGCTCAGAATATCAATTATCATATTTTTCAGTAATGGGGTTAAAATGATTGTGTCTATGACCACCTTTCATGAGTGCTCTGTGGAGGGAATACCTGATTAAGGAAATCGCCAATGCTCAAAGAAAACTTCAATGAACTCCAGATCTTTCTTGTTGTGGCAAGGGAGCGAAGTTTTACTAAAGCTGCCGGCAAACTCGGCGTGTCCCAGTCAGCACTTAGCCACGCGATAAAATCACTGGAAGAGCGCTTAAACATCCGTCTTTTGACCCGAACAACCAGAAGCGTTGCCCCTACAGAAGCTGGTGAGAGAATTATCGCCTGCCTTGAACCCCGTATTGCCGATCTTGAGCAGGAGTTGGAGTCGCTTATTCAGCTGAATGGCACGGCTTCAGGCAATATCCGTTTATCTGCAGGAGAGCATGCTGCACGCAGTCTGGTATGGCCAAAGTTAAAACCTTTCCTCCAGAAATATCCCGAAATCCATGTCGATCTGGTTGTTGATAATGGTTTTGTCGATATTGTCGATGGGCGTTTTGATGCCGGGGTTCGCCTTGGTGAAAGCGTTGCTAAAGACATGATTGCCGTAAGGATTGGTCCGGATATGAGAATGGCAGTTGTTGGTGCACCCTCCTATTTTGCAGCTAACCCTGTGCCTGAAACCCCGCATCAACTCCAGAATCATAGATGCATCAATATGCGCTTACCGACGACCGGTGGTCTTTATCACTGGGAGTTCGAGAAGGATGGAAAGCCGCTGCGTGTGAGGGTTGAAGGACAAGTCACGTTTAACCTGCTGGCAGAAAGGATCGACGCTGTTTTATCTGGCTTTGGTCTGGCCTGCGTGCCTGAGAATATGATTCAGGATCACGTAAAGTCAGGGAAACTTATTCAGATTCTGCAGGAATGGTGTCCCACCTTCCCCGGATATTACCTTTATTACCCAAGCCGAAGACAGCATCCGCCCGCTTTTGCGCTGATGATAGACGCGCTTCGTTACTCAGAGTAACGGGTCCGCAGTTTGATGCAGACCCGCTTGAGTCTTAACGACCTACACGAGCCAGATGCTCTGGCGAGTAACGCTCACCGACGATTTGTATCGTTTCAAGCGCCTGTGTGATCTGAAGCGAATCATCCTTTGAAAGGATAATCTCAGCTGCTCCCAGGTTCTCCTCCAGACGGTGCAGTTTGGTGGTGCCCGGGATAGGCACTATCCAGGGTTTTTGTGCCAGCAACCATGCCAGTGCGATTTGCGCCGATGTTGCCCCTTTTTCTGCAGCCAGTTCACCCAGTAAAGCGACCAGTTTTTCATTGGCTTCAAGCGCCTGCGCGGCGAAACGCGGCACGGTGCTGCGGTAATCATCCTGACCAAAAGTCGCACCAGGCTTAATTGCTCCCGTAAGGAAGCCTTTGCCCAGTGGGCTGAATGGTACAAAACCAATGCCCAGCTCCTCAAGCAATGGCAGGATCTCCTGTTCAGGCTCACGCCACCACATGGAATATTCACTTTGCAGGGCAGTAACAGGTTGTACCGCATGCGCTCGACGAATAGTTTGAGCGCCAGCTTCGGAAAGGCCGAAATGTTTGACCTTGCCTTCAGCAATCAGGTCTTTCACCGTTCCCGCGACATCTTCAATAGGCACATCCGGATCGACACGGTGTTGATACAGCAGATCAATAACATCTGTTTTGAGACGACGTAAAGACCCTTCAACAGCTTCGCGGATATGCTCAGGACGGCTGTTTAAGATTTGCTGCTTATTGTCATCGCCGAAGGTAAAGCCAAATTTGGTCGCAATAACGACGCGATCGCGGAAGGGCTTTAAGGCTTCGCCGACAACTTCTTCATTTACAAACGGGCCATACAATTCAGCCGTATCGAAGAAGGTAACGCCATGTTCGACCGCAGCACGAATGAGTTCGATAGCCTGACGGGTATCTGTTGCCGGACCATAGGCGTGGCTGAGCCCCATGCAACCGAGTCCCAGAGCTGACACTTCCAGCCCGGATTTACCCAGGTAACGTTTCTGCATTGAATTAATCTCTCTTTTGCGTGATTTAAACGTCAAGTTTGCGGCCAGTCAGCCATTCCACCATCGCAGGGTCACGATGCGAGAAGAAGGCACTGGTGGCGGTATCAAGGGCGGCAATCTGCAGCATATCTTCTGAACTGAGTTCAAAATCAAGGATATTGATATTTTCTTCCATACGTTCTTTTCGTACAGATTTTGCCAGTGAAACAATGCCACGCTGGAAGATCCAGCGCAGGACAACCTGACCCACGCTTTTGCCGTACTTTTCACCAATTGCAGTCAGAACAGGATGCTGAAACAGGCCATTTCTCCCTTCTGCAAAAGGGGCCCATGCTTCAGGCTGAACACCACGACTTTGCATCCATGGCACAGCATGCAGTTGCTGATTGAAGGGGTTAACTTCAATCTGGTTTACCGCAGGGGCAACCTTATTGAAGGCCATAAGGTCGGCAAGCCTGTCAGGATGAAAGTTGCTTACGCCAATGGCGCGAATTTTGCCGGCCTGTTGCATTTCTTCCATGGCACGCCATGCGCCATGGACATCGCCGTAAGGCTGGTGAATCAGATACAGGTCAACGTAGTCCAGCTGCAGCCGATTCAGTGAACGTTCAAACTGCGCTTTCGCACCTTCGTAGCTGGTATCCTGCAACCAGAGCTTGGTTGTCACAAAGAGTTCTTCACGTGCGATGCCGATCTGTTTCAGTGCGTTCCCTACCTGAGTTTCGTTCTGGTAGGAGGCCGCAGTATCTATCAGTCGATACCCCGTATCGATAGCATCAATGACAGCTCTCTCGCATTCAGCGGCATCTGACATCTGAAACACACCAAAACCCAGCAGGGGCATTTCCATACCGTTGTTCAGTTTTACAGTTTGCATGACGTTATCCTTCAGCTGTTGTATGAGAAAAGCATAACGCAAAGTGATTTATCCGATTAGATAGGGCAATGAGCTAGGGTTAATTAATTTAATTCATTAATCGTGACTGAACTCAGGCTTCGCTCGCTCACTGCCTACTGCAAATTTTTTTCTTTCAGAAACTGGCTGACTAAATCAGCGATTTGCACATTATTCAGGTCAGAGAACGGGAAGTGGGTATTACCTTTGATTCCCGCTTCAGGCAGATGCGTCACTGTCACATCTCCGCCATGTTTGTTCACCACATCGCGCCACTCGCGGGCCATAGCCAGACGTACTCGCCAGCTGTCCTGAGCCGGCATAGCTACAGGCTTATCCGGTATGTTATCGCCATAAATAATCAGGATGGGGATTTTAGTCAGCGCCATAAACTGTTCCATCGGAACAGGTTCACCTTTCAGCGTGTCAAATGCGCTTGGCATTGGTGCAGGTAATTCTTTCTCCGGGAAAACAAAACTGCTACCCGGTTCGAAGGCGACAATGGCTTTGACCTTGCTGTTTTTCATTGCAGTGTACCAGCCGGGACCACCGCCCTGAGAGTGAGTGAAGAGAATAGCCGGACCAGATTTATCCACTACGGCGGACATGGCATCAGATATTACATTGATATCAAATGGCCCGGTATTCGGGGTCATCTGGCGGAAATACTGATTCAGGGCTTCTTTATCGTGAGAGAACTGGACGCCTTTAAAATAGTCTGGCCAGACACCTACACGGAACTGATTGAACCACATCTGCTCATCCGGCTTCGGCGTTACAGTGCCTTCTGCCGTTGTGCGTCCCGCACTGCCCCGACGCGGTTGGTCAACCAGATACGTTGAGAATCCACGACGCAGGAATATGTTCTGGAATCCTTCACGACCGTCCGGCGTACTTTCCCAGGTACGCGAAAACTGGCCTGCGCCATGCAACATGACCAGGGGATATTTATGAGGATTCTCCGGGATCTGGTAGAACACTGATGCATGATCGCCATGATAAGTCTGACCGGCGGAATCCAGCGGCTTCGTTGCGTCAAACTTCCCGGGAGCGGTGATGACAGTACCACCGGCAGAAAAGCTTCCCTGGTCCTTAATGACCAGAGGCGCGGCATAAATGGACTGAGTCACCAGACCACCTGCCATCACGCAAATGACCAGCGTTTTTAAGATTGTTTTCAAGATTACGTCCTCTGTTACGTTTGGCGTTCAATCATATCTGAGTTGTCAGAGAGGATTATTTGGCCCCCTGTGATTACCCTTATCTGAGAGTTTTATGAGTACGCATAATCAGCTGCGTATCGTCTCTAACCAGCTCGTTACCGTTTCCGTGGTTCTTCGTTCCTGATCACATTCAATGACCAGAGGTTTTTCCCGATGCGCATCCGGGGCAAGGCTTGCAAGAATATCGTCGCTGTCACCTTTGCCGTAACCGCCATGGGTAATGAAAGGTATAAGCAACTTCTCCGCCAGGTTATGGCCGCTCAGAAAGGTCTGCACTGCGGGCGGCACGCTGGTTCCCCAGACGGGGAAACCTAAATAGACAGTTTCGTAGCGTCCCATATCGGGCACGCTATTCTTTAAAGCCGGTTTTATTCCCCGGGCTCGCTCATTTTTCGCCTGCTCAACGGTCTTAAAATAGTCTTCCGGATAAGGTGCAGCCGGTTCGATTTCAAACAGATCGGTTTTCAGGCTTCGGTGAATGACACCCGCAATGACCCGTGTATTGCCGCTACGGGAAAAATACGCCACCAGAATACGGCTGTTGCCCTGAACATTAGCAGTTCCGGGCGCCGCCGATGCCAGTGAAACGTTCGCCAGCGTGAGCCCGGCAAGTGCGGTGATTAACATTCTGCGGTTAGGATCATGCTCCATAACCCACTCCTAATTGTTTGCGAGCGCCTGTTGCAGCGCCTTTTCAGCACGCATGGCGGCATCATTTTCGTCATGTTCACGCAGAACCTGTACCAGCTGGCGCAGCTGCGCTGCCGTCAGGCCGACCCGCATGCTGGCTCGCGTATGCGATAACAGCTGGGCTTCAACGCCTGGTGTGGCCGCCAGTGCGCCGACCGTTGCCAGCTCGCGGCTTTGCCAGTCGAGGTTATCGCGGGCAAAAATGTCGCCGAACAGGTGGGTTTGCAGGAACTGATTAATGGCCGGGGCAAAATCAAAAAGTGGCCCCTGGACGGGTGCCCCTGAGATTCTGGTCTGATTAGCGGTGCCGATCTGACGAAGTTCATCACCGACAGGGATGGGAGAAGCAGGTTCTGCACCCTCAACATCTTTAATACCGCGTTGCTTTCGCGCTTCAACAACCTTCATCAGTGCACTGAGGGCATTAAGGCTGCGAGGAAAACCCGTATAAGCATAGAGCTGCACGAGAATTTCTTTGGCCTCGTTTATTGTGAGTCCTGCATCCAGTCCCTGATTCAGTGCACGGTCCAGCTTATCCATCTGACTGCTGGCCATTGATGCTGCAATCAAAGGGATAGCCTGCTGACGGGTCGTCAGCGCTTCTGAAACGGTTTTTTCCTGGTTCATTTCTGAGGTTCCTTTCGCCGCTGACGCAACGTTTGTCAGGAGACCAAAACCAGCGGTGAGAAGTACCGCTGCCATCAATGCTTTAATGGGCATGGTATTGTTCATCTGTCACCGTCTCCATCCAGTTAGCGCTTTTGCCATCGACGATCCCCGTAATCGCCAGATGCGTCATGGCGCTGTCAGGCGAAGCACCATGCCAGTGCCTGACGCCAGGAGGGCAGGAGACGACATCACCAGGGCGGATTACCTGCACAGGCTGACCTTCCTGCTGCGTGAGCCCGACGCCGGCAGTGACAATGAGTCGCTGACCTGCCGGATGCGTATGCCAGGCGGAGCGGGCACCCGGCTCGAAGGTGACGTAAGCGCCTGATACTCTCATGTTGTTATCAGGTCTGAAGAGAGGATCAACCCGGACGCGCCCGGTAAAATTCTCCGCAGGTCCATATACTGCGGCCTGACTTCCAGCTGGAGCAATCTGAGCTGAGGTATTTTGCTCCGCAGCCCAGGATGGGACAGTAAAAAGAGGCAGTAACAGCCCGATGTAGCGTAAATGTCTGATCATGCAAAGCGTCCTTATCAGTCATGAGGTGGAAAGCCTGCGATGATTCTAGCGAGAGTGGCATGTCGTCAGGCTGACGATCTCCTGACAATTGTGTCAGTTAAATGTATTCCGGATTCCACCTCAGGAAGAACATCACAGAACGCTTTTCCGGGTTGCATTGCAAAGTTCAGTCCAAACGTGTTGACGCCACTTTCACTGCGCGCAAAGACATCTCCCCGGTGCATAATGGCGACGGCTCGTACGATAGAAAGACCCAACCCATGATGGGTATCACTGTTGGCTCTGGAGATGTCGACCCGATAGAACCGTTCGAAAAGTCGACGTAAATGCTCTGCTGCAATGGGCTCTCCCGGATTTGATACCTCAACACAGGCGTAATTCTTTTTTTCGCTCAGCCTGACGGTCACCGTGCTTGCCGGAGGTGAATGCCTTGCACTGTTTTCCAGTAAATTAGCCAGGGAGCGGTGAAATAACCGCCGGTCAATATGCGCAATGACATCGCCCTCAACGTCCAGTGAAAGCTGTTTTTCAGCAAACGAGGGTTCGACATATTCCGCTGTTTTGAGGGTTTCTTCCCGCAGGGAGACCCGGGCAAGCTGAGAAGCATGTTCACCTGCGTGAGCATGTGACAGAAAAAGCATGTCGTTAACGATCGATGTCATACGTTCAAGCTCCTCGAGATTAGAACCGAGTAACTCTTCCAGTTCATCATGCGACCGCCGGCGTGACAGCCCCAGTTGCGTCTGGCCAATAAGATTTGTCAGCGGCGTTCGGAGTTCATGGGCCACATCCGCATTAAAACTTTCGAGTTGTCTCCACGCTATCTCCTGACGCTCCAGCACGCCGTTAAATGACGAGGCGAGTTGCTGCAACTCTTCGGGTAATCTCGTGGTATCAAGGCGTTGGCCGTGGTCTCCAGGGGCGAGTTGTTGCGCCTGTTTGCTAAGGGCGCCTACCGGACGCAGGCCGATTTTTGAGACCATATAACCCAGTAAAGCGACAACAAAGACACCCAGTGCGGTAATAATCAGCAGAGTGCGGGTGAACGCATTGAGTGTGCCCATATACGGTGTGGAGTCGATGGCAACGACATAGCGCAACTCAGGTCTTTCACCATTTTGGGGGATAGTTTTCACTAACAGGAAAAGTGAACAAGCTCCGTCGGATGCGCCGGGCATTTTATTGAAGCCTTCCTGTAAAGAAGACCACCCGACTCCCACTGGCGGTGTACCACCGATACTGAACCGTGGATCATCACTGACAATCCAGTAGCGAACGCGCTCACCTTCGGAATTGGTCAGAACGGTGAACTTACTGGCAAGCACTGACCAGCCGTCAGCTGAGGTTCGGGCGGTGATCCACGGGCTCATTAATGATTCCCGAAACAGCAGCTCGTTGTGCATTTGCTTTTGCAGGGATTCATGTAATGAGCTTCTTAGCAGGATGCCGATAACAGAAACAATCAGAAGTGCCGATAATGCAAACATCAATGCCAGATGGACTGAGATGGCGCGCTTTATCATGCTTATCCCCTTCATTTATACTGGCCTTACTTCCAGAACGTACCCCATCCCGCGCACGGTATGGAGTAACTTAATGTCGAACGGGGCATCAATTTTTGCCCTCAGACGTTTAATGGCAACCTCAACTACGTTGGCATCACTGTCAAAATTCATGTCCCATATCTGTTCAGCGATCATCATCTTTGACAGAATCTCGCCCTGATGACGGGCCAGAAAGCTCAGCAGAGCAAATTCCTTCGCGGTCAGTTCAAGTCGCGTTCCGGCACGAAACACCCTGCGAGCCAGCAGGTCGAGTTGCAGATCGTGAATCTGTAATTGCGTGATGTCGGCACCATCTGTTGACCGGCGACGTACCAGAGCCTGAATACGAGCTACCAGTTCGATAAGCGAGAACGGTTTGGGGAGATAGTCATCTGCGCCAAGCCTGAGTCCTTTGACGCGCTCATCGACCGAGCCCCGTGCAGATAACATCAGTACGGGGGTCTGTTTACTGGCGCGTATGCCTTCAAGTACCCGGTAGCCATCCATCCCCGGCAGCATCACATCAAGAATTATCGCGTCGTAGTCGAACTCCAGCGCGTAATGAAGACCTTCTGCACCCTCTGCAGAAACATCCACCGTAAAACCCGATTCACCCAGCGCACGACTGAGATAGGTTGACGTTTTTTCTTCATCTTCGACTAACAACAGGCGCATGACGGGGACTTCCTCTTAACTTTTCAGCGGAGCTTCAACATCTGAATAAACCTGAACGGCATCCGGCAGCCGTTGCCCCCGGACGGTGATAGCGTCCAGTGAACCGGTCAGCTCGGTCATCTCAGCATGTGTCAGCGAGACGGCAGCAGAAGCCGTGTTCTGCAGCATATGGTCTTTATTTGTGGTTCCCGGGATCGGGACTATCCAGGGTTTACGTGCCATCAGCCATGCCAGCGCAATCTGACCCGGTGCGGCGTCTTTTCTTATCGCCCAGGTTTTCAGTAACTCAACCAGCTGTAAGTTATGCGGGAGGTTGTCGGGGGAGAAGCGGGTTTCTATGGCGCGTATATCACCTGCAGCAAATCGGGTTTTTTCATCAATCCAGCCTGTTAAAAACTGTACGCCTAGTGGGCTCCAAGGCACAAATCCAATCCCCAGCTCCTCACAGAGCGGAAGCACATGTTTTTCTGGTCCTCGCCAGAGCATGGAATATTCACTTTGTACGGCAGTGACAGGTAATGCCGCATGCGCCCGCTTCAGCGTATTGATGCCCATTTCGGACAGACCCCAGTGCAGGACTTTCCCCTGCTCCATTAAATCCTTTATGACACCGGCGACGTCTTCGATCGGAACCTGAGGATCGACCCGGTGCTGATAGAGTAAATCGATGCGATCGGTACGCAGGCGCTTAAGCATGTTTTCTACTACCAGCCTGATATGCTCCGGTCGGCTATTGAGGCCAGGCAGGCGTTTACCTGTCTGCTGATCAATATTCCAGCCAAACTTGGTGGCGATAACGATTTTATCCCGGAAAGGGCCAACGCCTTCCCCGAGGATTTTCTCTACTTCAAAGGGTCCGTACGCTTCTGCTGCGTCAAAGAACGTTACACCCTCATCAAATGCCCGGCGGATAACCTTCACCATCTCAGGACGCCACGGGACAGAGGTATCATATTTACGGCTCATGTTCTGCACGCCCAGGCCAAGGGCAGAAACGTCGAGATTACCGAGTTTGCGTCTGCTCATTGCCGCAACGCGCTGGCTACTGTGTCCCGTTGAATCGACCTGAAAGGATTTCCCCGCCGCCGTTGCCTGAGGAACAATTGATGCGGCGGCAATACCGGCCCCGGCGAATAACAGCTTACGTCGTGTGGGCATTGCAGGGTTGTTTTGACTTTTCATGGACCATTCCTTTTCGAAGCAAATTGAATATGAATCCCATTTAACCAGAGAACATTCTGCTCCCTGATTGCCAACATAATGCTGACGGCTGGCTGACAGCCCTGTCAGAAAAGGTTGCCTGCCAGATAACGCTTCCTGACAAAAATGTTATGTCTCTGTCACGATGCTGACAGCCCCCCGCTCCTAATCTGGGACTGCATATTTGATACCGCAGCCTGCAGAGCCGGGCTGACACGCATCGGGAGAGATCATGAAATTCACGCTTATAAGCGCAATACTGCTCACGGCAATAGCCGGAGCGACTTCAGTCAATGCGGCTGACTACAAAAAAAACCCCTTTACGCTCGCTTATGACGGTGCCATCACTGAGAACGTCAAAGGCAAGGTCAACATCCATCCGGTAAAATACGATCTGCATGGCATCCAGATTGCCGCGAATGTTTACACCCCGGCCAATTACGACCCTGCAAAAAAATACCCTGCAGTGGTGGTCGCACACCCCAATGGTGGTGTGAAAGAACAGGTCGCCGGGTTGTATGCGCAACGCCTCGCTGAGCATGGTTACATTACTATTACTGCCGATGCAGCCTGGCAGGGCGGCAGCGGTGGCAGACCTCGTAGTGTGGATAAGCCTGCAAACCGCATTGAGGATGTTCACGGTATGGCTGACTACATCAGCCAGTATCCGGGGGTGGATACGTCCCGCCTCGGCCTGCTTGGCATCTGTGGCGGCGGTGGGTATTCACTTGTTGCAGCCGAAACGGACAAACGGTTCAAATCGATCGCAACAGTCAGCATGTTTAATTCAGGGCTTGTACGCCGTAATGGTTTACAGGATTCACAGCTGGATACTGTCCAGCAGCGGCTGCAGCAGGCTTCTGACGCGCGGGCTCAGGAAGCTGCCGGAGGGAAGGTTCTTTATTCCGGCGATGCAAATCTGACTGATGAACAGATCGCTAAATTACCTTTTGCCTTATACCGACAAGGCTATGAGTACTACTGGAAAACCCACGCGCACCCGAACTCTACCTTTAAATACACGACAAGTAGCCTGCTGGATTTGATGAACTTTGACGTGACAGACCATATCAACCTCATCAATAAACCGCTGTTAATGATTGCCGGTACAAAGGCAGATACCTTGTATATGACCGAAGCTGCCTTTGCTAAAGCGACCGGTACGAAGAACAAAGAGCTGTTCCTTATCGACGGTGCAACCCATATAGAGACTTACTGGGTTCCCGGATATGTTGATCAGGCAATGCAAAAATTAGACGTATTCTTCGATAAGAATATTTAGTCAGCCTCCGAGGACACCCCGGTCTGTCCGGCTGGGGGATATCGCCTGCCTGCCGTTACTTCCCGCTTCACTTCACTCTTTTCATTTAAGTGATATATCCAGACTAACGAAGTTGTGGCTAAAGATAATTGCGCTACGAAAATAGGTGCTATGAATAAAATTCATAGGCTTAATCAGAAACAAGGAATGATCATTAAAAGCCGGTTGTGACAGGATGGGCCCGGAGAGAGCGATACATTCTCTTAAGATCACTTTCAGGCGGAGGAGCAAATGAGTTCGCAAGAGCCAACATTCAGTGACGTTGTTAAAAGCAGGCATTCAGCAAGAGCCTTTCTTCCATCTCCTATTCCCGATGATGTCCTCGAAGACATTCTGTATGAAGCACAATGCTCGCCATCCAACTGCAACACGCAACCCTGGTCCCTGCACATCGTCATGGGAGATAAGCTTGAAGAGTTAAGCCAGGCATTGACTGCGGATCTCAGGGCCGGAAACGACAGTTCCGATTTCACCTTTGATAAAGAAGCCTATCCTGAGCCATTCAGGGAAAGGGCTTCAGAACAGGGACGCTCCTATTACCAGGCTCTGGGTGTTGCGCGCGGCGATACGCTGAGTCGTTCAGAAGTGGTCGAACGCAATGTCAGATTTTTCGGGGCACCCCATGTGGCATTTTTGTTCATTCCTGTTGTAGGCGATAACGTTCGCGTTGCCTCAGACGCCGGCATGTACGCTCAGACGTTCCTGCTATCGCTCACGGCTCGCGGTTATGCGGGAGTCCCGCAGGCAGTACTGAGTTACTTCGCGCAAACGGTGCGCCGGATCTTACATGTCCCTGAGAATTTCAGGCTGCTTTACGGCATTTCGTTTGGTACGCCAGATAAAACTCATCCTTCCCTGCATTACAGGGAAGGACGAATTCCTGTTCAGGAAAGTGTTACCTGGCATCGATAACTAAGCGTGATTTTTTACCTTCACTGTCAGTGCCATCAGGGCGCTGGCTGCCGTGAACAACGCGATAATCCAGCCCATTGTCCATGGTGTGCCATCGCTAAATAGTGCCAGAAGCAGCGATGAGACGATACCGCTACCGTATTGCAGCGCGCCCATTAAGGCTGATGCTGAGCCTGCAACTTCAGGTACAGCGTCCAGTGCACAGGCCGTAGACGTTGCGGCGATAATGCCATTCATGGAGAAGAACACGAAGACAGTTGCCACAATCACGCTGATACCGCCAACTCCCAAGCCAGTTGTAACTGCCAGCGCTAATGCTGCAATAGCAGCGATGAATACAGCAATCCGGAGCAACGTTTCCAGCGGATAGCGGTGAACCAGGCGTCGGTTAACCATGCTCACTGCCATCAATCCAACAACGTTTACGGCAAATAACCAGCCGTAATGTTGCGGATCAACACCGAACCAGGTGATGTACACAAACGGCGAGCCGGTGATAAATGCATAGGCCGCGACATAATAGAACGTCAGGCATAACGTAAAACGCATATAACTGGTGTTGGTAAGTAATGATTTGTAGTTCCGAAAAGCGCCGGGTACGGAAGCTTGTATACGTTTTTCCGCGGGAAGCGTTTCCGGTAACCAGAATAACGATATCAGCAATAATGTCCCGATAATCGCCAACAGCCAGAAAATGGTGTGCCACGAGGTGACTTTAATCATTTGCCCGCCAACCAGTGGCCCGGCGATCGGCGCTATTGCCATGATTATCATCAGGGTAGACAGCATGTGTGCTGCACGGGTACGACTGAACAGGTCGCGAATCATTGCTCGCGCCAGCATCGGACCGGTACAGGCCCCCAATGCCTGAAAAACGCGCCAGAAGACAATCTGTGTAATATCCGTTGATAACGCACAACCTACCGAGCCTATAACGAATAATCCCATCCCGAAAAACATCGGCCGGCGTCGACCGAAGCGATCGCTAAGAGGCCCCCAAATGAGCTGGGCAAGGCAAAACCCAATCAGAAAACCCGTGATCGTCAGTTCTGCATCGCCCTGTAAATCAGTGGCCATGACAGGCATGGCAGGAAGATAAATGTCGGTTGATAAGGAAGTAACGGCCATTAAGGCACTGAGAATTAGCAAAAAAGAAAAACCGATTTTACTGGTTGTCGCTGGCTGTGTTGGAGCCTGAGGGTTAAGCATGGCAGTCCGCTTTGATATGAATAATCAGACGTATGCTAACGTGTTTATCCTGCCGGATAATGGTATGCAGAGGGATTAGAGCTATGAATAATATTCATTAATTTCTTGAATTTTGAAGGCAGTGAGAGCCTGATAGCACACTGGCCTGTATGAGGGGTTATCACTCATTAAAAGCAAATCAACTCTGTGTCAGAGTTAAGGCCACTCTCCGCTTTTAGCTAATAGCATACCTTACCATGCGCAGATGTCCGCTTTGTGCCAGAAGCGGACGTTAAGGAGTAGAAGGAGAGTCATATTCCCAGGCAGATGGATCGCTGTAAATATTACCATCGTCGTCCATTACCCGAGCGCCGAGGAACCCGGCAATGTCTAACATTTTTCTATATAGCTGCGTGTCTGGCCATTTGGTGTAAATATTGCCATCGTTCCAGTCAAGCCATGCCTCATCATGCGATGAAGCACCCAACCACAAAGCATGATAATCGCCATTTTTAAGGTCTATCGTTAATTCGTTGTCACTATCAATGAGAGAAAGCCACTCCTCAGGAGTTATTTGTGCTTCTTCATTTTCAGCCCAAAAATCAGCCCGTGTTATATATAACTCTACGCCCATGATCTCTCCACTAACCATTCAAACATTGGTTTTGCTTAACAGGTTCACTTACAAATTAACACTGGGGATTGTTTTACGCGAGTTACATGCAAACTCCGGTATATGATGACGTCCGCTTTTCGCTCATAGAAGACCTTCGTCCTGCTCGTCAAGTACCATGAGTAAATTGTGCGAACGTATTGATACATTAAATACCTGAGTGATCCTGAGTAGACCTACAAACATTGTCTGTCGCTTGGGTTGAGCATAAAATACCCATTCAATTTTGAGTGGGTATTTGTATGGAATACGTGGCTTTTGGCGATGAAAGTGGTACGACAGGAAGTGACCGCTGTTACGGCATTGGTTTGCTATGTGTGCGTAAAGATACGTTGCACATCTTCAATGAGCGCGTCCAGAAGTTAAAAGATAAGTACGGGATTGTCGGTGAGTTGAAGTGGTCCAAGATTAAGAATAGTGCAGGGCAGGCAAACATCTGCATTGAGCTGCTTGCTATAGTGCTTAAGAACTCGTGCTGCTTCCACTCGATTGTTGTAGTTAAGAACATCTACAACAACTGGCAGACGGACAGGGAGCTGGCTTTTTACCAGACGTACACAATGCTCGTTAAGAACGTTGCTAAACAGATCAAGAGTGACGTTGAGGTCATCATCGACCAGAAGATCGATAAGTACAAAAAGAATGATGAAGTGACAGGTATTGTTGCTAACAATATGCTGGCGAGGGCAGGGATGAAGAAGCTGGTTAAGTCTGTCACGATGCACGACTCTAAGCATCATCTTGGATTGCAGGTTGTCGACATTCTGACCGGAGCTGTAAACTCTGGGTACTTGAAGTATCTTAATCCTCGGCTGGAACTATCAGTGGCTAAGGAGCTTGCCTTTGAACGTATGGCTGCTCTGCTTGGGTGGGATTCATTCCATTACGATACATTCCCGAATAAGGATTTTAATATCTGGCATTTTCCACAAGAGATGCGAGCTATGCCGGGTTCAAAGAGTATTCGACCTGATTACAGCGTTCCATTAGTTAAGCGGGAAGAGCTGTCCTAACCTTGACTTCAAAAATAGATTGTTATGCATAGGCCGACCAGATTTAAAGGATAGGTGTCAATCGACTCTGTAGTGGCGCACTAAATTTGGCCACCGGAACTAATATGTGAATATCCGCTTTTCGCTCATAGCGGACTTTAATGTCTTAATAGCGTAACCACTGCTTTTACCAGGCTGGACGACGTTACCTGAACTCGTTTCGGGTAACGTCGTCAGCAGGCAAGCCGCGAAGCGGTGCGACAGCAGAAGTTAATAGTTACAACACCCTAAAACATTCTAACCACTTCACCCCGCTTCAACCCCTCCCAATTAATTTTCATTTTCGGGTAATGAGTTAACGGCTGACCCGTCCAGCCGGATTCCGCATCCTTACCGCACCAAACAACCAATGGAGGTGCATATGAAATCTTATCGCCCGGTAGCTCGACTTTTTCTGTATGGCGGCGTGCTGGGCCTTTCATCTCTCACGGCGCTGTCAGCTCAGGCATCTGAAAAGGATGAGCTGGCGTCCGCCCAGCGCATGATCGTTCAGGTGCAGGCGTCGCTGGAGCGTGCCCGGGTGGCCGCCGCTCAGGAGGATACCGCAGAACGTGGCCGCTACTTCTTTGACTACCAGCGCGCCACGGCAGATCTGCGCACCATCAGCGCCGGCATCGATCGTTACATTGAGCCGTCCCGGGCACAGCCTCGCGATCTGTCGGGCGTTTCGGGCAATTACCGTCGGGAGCGTCCCTGATGGCAATGACTCAGGCGCAGGTGATGGCCTTTAAGGCAGCTTCGGGCGATCTGGACCCCGCAGCGATGCACCTCTTATGTCTTGGTCTGCTGTTCTCCACGCTGTTTACCTGGGTCGCCTGGGCCGCCATTGACCTTTACTCGGGCTGGGCCAACCAGCGGGTGAGGGAATCAGCAGTAAAAAGCCTTTTTATACGGGGCATCGTTTTAGTCGTAATCAGTATCTGGATGTTCGGAAGTTAATTTTTTTCAATCACTTAAACAGGAAATATCATGTCAAACATTGCGTCTTTAGTTTCCATTACGCGTTCCGGCGTGCGTAAAAGCTGGGCCCGTGCCACCACGCTGGTGACCCTGAGTGCTCTGTCGGTTGGTAATGCTATGGCGGATCTGCCGGCTGTTGAAGCCCCAACCTCGGGCGGCGGCGGCGGCGGGCTGATGACTACTATCAAAGGTTATTTTCAGGACGGCATCATTCTCATCGGCCTCATCATCGCCGCCGTGTGCTTCCTGAAGGTTGCGGAAGCTGGCATCACCACGTTCAGCGAGGTCCGCGACGGGCGCGCCACGTGGGGTAAATTCGGCGGAATTATGATCGTGGGCGTAGTGTTGCTGGTTCTGGTTATCTGGCTGCTGGGCAAATCCGCCGAAATTGTTACCTGATAAGGAGCGGTGTGAATGGCGACCATCCGAGATATGCCGGATCGTCTCAATTCAGAGCCAGTCGTATTCCGGGGGTTTACCACCCCCGAGTTAGGCCTGGCTGCCTGCATCGGAGTCGTTCTGGGCTTGATCATTTCACTGCCCTTTGCACTTTTTCTCAGTTGGCTGGTTATCCCCACGGGGAGCCTGCTATTTCCGCTGGTGTTCATCAGCTTTGGCGGAAAGTGGCTTGCCCGCAAAAAGCGCGGCAAGCCCGAGAACTATATCTGGCAGATGTTCGCGCTCAGAAAGCGCCACATGGGGATCGGTGATCCGAAACTGATCGTCGATTCCCGGCGCTGGTCTGTGCGCCGGAGTATACCAATCAGGAGTACCAAATGAGTCGTTTTCGCCACGCGGTTAAGGGCCGCGATCAGCATATTTTTACCCTGAGGGCGGCCTGCTTCGTGTTGCTGATACTGCTGATGACCGCTCTGGGTGGCTGGATGCGCGCCCCGGAGAAGCTGACCATTCATATTCCGCCCGATCTGCGCAAGGGCAGCACGCGTCCCGTGTGGGAAGTGCCACCGCCGACCGTTTACAGCTTTACGTATTATATTTTTCAGCAACTTAACGCCTGGCCGAAAAACGGCAAAGTGGACTATCCCGCCCGTATTGAGTCGCTCTCACCGTACCTCACGCCTCAGTGCAAGGCGTTTCTTAAAGAGGATTCAAACCAGCGGGATGCCAAAGGCGAGCTGACTGACCGCGTGCGCGTTGTTTATGAAATCCCCGGTAGGGGTTACACCACTAAAAGCGTCAAGGTTATCGACCGGGACAACTGGGTCGTAAGCCTCGATCTGATTGCGGATGAATACTACCTCACCGAGCCGGTCAAGCGCGCAACGGTACGCTATCCGCTGAGAGTCGTTCGCTGGGACGGCGATTCCGAAACCAATCCCTTCGGGCTGGCACTGGACTGCTACGAGGGTATCCCGCAACGGCTTTCTAAGGCAGAAAATAAGGGAACATTGTGATGATTTGCTCAAAGATGACCTTCAGCTCCCGCGCCTGCCTGGTGGCGCTGTCGCTCACACTGCTGCCCGCCGCGATACTCAGCTCAGCATCTGCCCGCGCCGACGAGCTGATGAAGTGGGAACGCGTTCCCCTGCAGATCCCCCTGAAAACAGGCACCGAGCGCGTTATTTTTGCTGACAAAAACGTACGCGTCGGCTTTCCGCCCGCGCTCAACGGCAAGCTGCGTGTGCAGAGCACCGGCGGCGCGGTTTACCTCAGAGCTGAAAGCGACTTCCCGCCAACCCGCCTGCAGCTGCAGGACATGGAATCGGGCGAGGTAATCCTGCTGGACGTTCGCGCCACCGGTAAAGGCCCGACCGAGCCGGTCAAAATCATCTACAGCGGCGACGTCAGCACGGCCAGCAGCGCCGCTGAAGCCAGCTCCCCGGCGTCCGGCGCGGAGGGAGATAAACCGCAGGCTAAACGTAAAAAAGTCAGCTACAAGGCGCCCATTCCTGTCCTACTGACGCGCTATGCCGCGCAGAACCTTTACGCCCCCGTACGCACGGTTGAAGGGGTGTCGGGTATTCATCCGGTTAATCCGCAGCTGCCGTCGCGAATCACCACGCTTTACCCCTCGGCGCCTGTGACCGTGTCACCCGTGGCCGGCTGGGGTGTGGCCGGTCGTACGGTGGTGGCGCTGCGGGTGCGTAACAACTCCCCGCAAAAGATCGTGCTCGATCCGCGGGAGCTACAGGGCCAGTTCGTCACCGCCACCTTCCAGCATCGCTGGCTGGGAGCCGCCGGCACGCCAGAAGATACCACCACGCTTTACCTGGTCACCGCCGGCCGCGCCGATGAGGCATTCGTGCGTGAGCCCTCTACTGCCCGCAAGGCCGTCCGTTCCGCCCAGAAGGTGAACCGCTATGAAGATTAAGTCAAACGGCCTGGTCAAGGTCCTGGTGCCGGCGGTGCTGATTGCCGGCGTCTTTGTGGTCGTTAAAGGCCACAACAGCAAACCGTCCGAACCGGCGCAGCCCTCAGCGCAGAGCTCGCCAGCGCTTGCGAACCTGACGCCGCAGGAGCTCAAGGCCATCGGGGTTGAGGGCGACACGCCGCAGGACACACTGCGAACCATCGTAGGCTCGCTCAACGCCGTGCGCCAGCAGCAAGCCACACTGAACAAACAGAACGCCGACCTGCTGGAAGAAAACCGCAAGCTGCGCGCTCGCAACCAGAACGTGTCCGGACAGGTTAACGAGGCGGTACAGGGCGTACAGAAAGGGTTTAGCGAGCGCGAAAAGCAGCTGCGTCAGCAACAGAATACGCTGACGTCGAAAATTAACGACCTGACCTCCCAGCTGCAGAGTACCGGCAAAGGGCTGGCCGACAAGACCGCCGGCCAGGATGGCGACATACCGCTGGGCCTCGGGCTGGACGGAATGGGAAGCGGGAACGGCAGCCCGGCTGCGGCGGGTAATGACGGCATGATGTGGGTAACGCCACAGGACGGTAAAAGCGCCGCGTCCGGCCAGGGCAGCAATGGATCCGGTGCCGGCACCAGCGGCACAACGGCCTTCCCGACCTCATTCATGAGCGACAATGCGATTACAAAGCAGAAAGCACACTACGAGCAGCAGGTGAAGGGATCGACCAGTGAAAAGGGTGAGGAAGACGAGGCCGAGCCGGTCTATACCCTGCCGGAAAACTCAACACTTATTGGTAGCCGCGCCATGACTGCCCTGCTGGGCCGCGTGCCAGTTAACGGCACCGTGACCGACCCATATCCCTTCAAGGTGCTTATCGGTAAAGACAACCTGACCGCCAATGGCATCGAGCTCCCGGACGTAGAGGGCGCGATCGTGTCCGGCACGGCCTCGGGCGACTGGACCCTGTCCTGCGTCAGGGGCCAGGTGAGTAGCATTACCTTCGTGTTTACCGACGGTACGGTGCGCACCCTGCCGAAGCCCGACCGCAGTGGGCGCGCGGGCAACGGCAGCGGTCAGAACGCCCGCAACGGCGACAAAGACACCGGCACAAACGGCGGCATCGGCTGGATTTCCGACGAGAACGGCATTCCGTGCATTTCCGGCACGCGTAAATCCAACGCGTCCACGTACCTGCCGACGCTGGGCCTGCTGGGCGCCGCCGGCGCCGCCGGCGATGCGGTGGGCCAGAACCAGCAGACCAGCCAGACCAACGCCTACGGCGGCGTCACCTCCACGCTGACCGGCGACGCCGGACAGGCCGTGCTCGGCAAGGCGCTTTCCGGCAGCTCCGACGAGATCACCGAGTGGGTGAAGCAGCGCTACGGCCAGACCTTTGACGCCATTTACGTTCAGCCGGGGGCGCACCTCGCCGTGCACATCACCCGCGAGCTGGCAATCGACTATGAAGACAAGGGCCGCAGGGTGCGCTACGACTTCACCCTGCCTGGTGAAGACGGCCGCACCGGCGGGCTCGACTGAGGAGAAATAACATGCAGATTTCAGCAACGCTTGGCGTTTTTGTACTGGTCGCGGCCGCCACCCTGACGGGCTGCTCCACGTCAAAGGATGAGATGCTTCCGGCGGGCGACAGCAACATGCTGGAGCTGTGGAAGGGCACGGACGGCGAAAGCGGACCGTCGCGCGGCGTGGAGGGGCGCGCCGCCCTGCGCCGCGCCCTGACCGACGGCGAACAGCAGGCAGCCGCCGGCGACGATCGCAGTTACAGCCGCACGCAGGAGTCGGAGATCAATCAGCAGTTTCCGCGCCTGCCGAATCCAGACATGGTGATGTACGTTTTCCCGCACCTGGCGCAGGGCAACACGCCCGTGCCGGGCTACAGCACCGTTTTCCCTTTCTATGACCAGACGCAATACGCGATGCCAGGCGAACGCACGGAGGCGCTCTAATGTTCGGACTCTTTAAAAAAAGTCAGCACACGCGACAAGATTCACCTGAAAAAAGCATCCCGGAGCCGCTGACGCGTCCGGGAAATATGACGCAGAATGATGAAAAGCGTGTTTACGCGCATAACCCGTCCGTCGTGGACTACCTGCCTTGGGCGGAGTTCCTGGACGAAGAACAGTGCCTGCTGCTTGACGATGGCGTCTCGGTTGGGGCGGTGTACGACATCACCCCGGTTGCCACCGAGGGACGTCCCGACACACGCCTTGAGCAAATCCGTGATGTGATTGAGGACGCCCTGCAGGACAGCTTTGATGACATTGAGGCCAATCCCTGGATCGTGCAGTTTTTCTGCCAGGACGAAAACGACATGGACGCCTATCTGGACAAGCTGCGCGGGTACGTCAAGCCGCACGCGCAGCACACCGAATTTACCGAAGCGTGGCTACAGGAAACCGAAAGTCACCTGCGCGGCATCGCCAGACCGCAGGGGCTTTTTGAAGATAAGCTGATCACCGGGCAGCCTTGGCGCGGCCAGCAACGACGGACCCGCATGGTCGTATACCGCTGGGTGGATAAAAACAGCCGTGACCTGATGCCTCCCGTCAGCATGCTGAACCAGGCATGCGAAAGGCTGTGCGGCGCCCTCTCCAGCGTCAACATCGGCTGCACGCGCCAGAACGGCCTGCAGATCCATGCCTGGCTGCTACGCCTGTTTAACCCGGCACCGGAAGGCATGGACAGGGAAAGCTTTTACCGTGCGGCGGCTTATGAGGATAGCCGCAACACTCCGGACGGCACGATCCCCGTTGAAAACGATTTCTCCGAGACGCTGCTGTTCACGCCGCCACGTTCTGACGTAGAGAACGGCGTGTGGTGGTTTGACGATCTGGCGCATTCAGCGCTGTCGGTTGAGCGGCTGCGTAAGCCGCCGACGCCGGGTACGCTGACCGGGGAGAAAAGCCGGGGCGAGAAAAAGGTCAATGCTCTGATGGACATGTTTCCCGAAGGCACGATGCTATGTATGACCATCATTGCGGAGCCACAGGACACGCTGGAAGAGAAATTTAACCGGCTGGCAAAGAACGCCATCGGGGAAAACACCGAGTCCGGACGTGTGCGCCAGGACGTGGCCGCCGTAAAGGAGTTGCTGGGCAGCCGGCACAAGCTGTACCGCTCCGCCATCACGTTCCTGCTGCGTGCAAAGGATATGACCGACATGAATCGAAAGCGCATCGAGCTTTCCACAGTGCTGCTCAACGAGGGGCTGCAGCCCGTCCGCTCCGAGCACGAAGTTGGCCCGCTGAACTCCTGGCTGCGCGCGCTGCCGATGTGCTTTAACCCCCAGAGTGACAAGAAGCACTGGTACACCCGCCTGACGTGGGTTCAGCACCTTGCCGGACTGCTGCCCGTCACCGGACGTGAAACCGGCACCGGCAACCCGGGTTTCAGTTTTTTTAACCGGGGTGGCGACGTGCTGAACTTCGATCCGCTCAACAAACACGACCGCTCGCAGAACGCGCACATGCTGCTGTTCGGGCCAACCGGGGCGGGTAAATCGGCCACCCTGTGCTCGATGCTCTGCCAGCTAATGGCCGTACAGCGCCCACGTCTGTTTATCGCCGAGGCTGGCAACAGCTTCGGTCTGACGGCGGACTACTTTGAAAGCCTTGGCCTCACGGTGAATAAGGTCAGCGTCAAGCCTGGTAGCGGCGTATCGCTGCCGCCGTTCGCCGACGCGCACAAGCTGTTTGAGGTGGACGCGCCGGCGCCGGCAGTAAATGAAAGCGACCTGCCTGAGATCGACGAGGACAACGAGGACGAAGAGGGAGACGGCAACGAGAAGCGCGACATTCTGGGCGAAATGGAAATCTCAGCCCGCATGATGATCACCGGCGGCGACCCGAAGGAAGACGCTGCGCTCAGACGCGCCGACCGGGCAATGATCCGCGAAGCGCTGCTGATGGCCGCAAGGCAGAGCCTGAATGAAAATCGCCAGATGCTGCCGGGCGATCTGCAGAACGCACTGAACCGCATATCCGTGGATGAGGCCAGTGAAGGAGGCCAGATCCGTAATGAGTCGCGTCGGGCAAAGGCAGCTGAAATGGCTGAGTCGCTGGGCATGTTCACTCAGCCCGGCAGCTTTGAGGCCGAGCTATTCAATCAGGAGGGCGCGCTGTGGCCGGAAGCGGACGTGACGCTTATTGACCTGGGCCACCTTGCACGCGAGGGTTACGAGGCGCAGATGGCGCTGACTATGGTATCCCTGACCAATACTGTTAACAATATTGCCGAACGCGACCAGTATCGTGAGCGCGACATCGTGTTTACCGTGGATGAGGCGCACATTGTGACCGTTAACCCGCTTCTCGCGCCGTATATGACCAAGGTGGTCAAGATGTGGCGTAAGCTCGGCGCGTGGCTCTGGCTTGCCACCCAGAACCTGGAGGATTACCCGGCGGCTGCAGGTAAAATGCTGAACATGGCCGAATGGTGGATCTGCCTGACCATGCCGAAGAAAGAAGTTGAGGACATCGCCCGCTTCCGCACGCTTTCCGAGGAGGAAAAGACCGTGCTGCTGTCTGCCAGCAAACTTTCCGGGTGTTATACCGAGGGCGTGGTGCTGTCGAAAAAAATGCAGGCACTGTTCCGGGCCGTGCCGCCCAGCCTGTTTCTGGCGCTGGGCATGACGGAGAAGGAAGAGAAAGCGGAGCGCAAGGCACTGATGCGTAAACATAACTGTTCAGAGCTCGATGCTGCTATTCTCGTAGCAAGAAAACTGGATCGTCTGCGTGGACTGATGACGGCTGAGTCGGCTGGGATGCCGGAATACAACGATAAAAGAGAGAAGCTGACCGCATGATTAAGCTTAAATACGCGAGCCCTGTAACACACACACCTGCGGCCGATGAGACGCCCACGCCGACTCTTTTCGGCCTGTATCCGCAGGGTGAGCCTGTCGCCACGCAGAGCACCCAGGAGCGACTTGAGGCGATGAAAGGCGCGCTGAAGGAGCGCCTGCAGCCGCCGGTCGCCATTACCTGTAACCCGCATCGGATCGGGAAAAACAGCTGTGTTGCCATTCATCTGGAAGATGGCCGGGGAAAGCGTGCTGACATTCTTCTGACTCAGGAAGGTCGTGCCAGCCTGCCACTGGACAATGAATTTGACTCGCCTCGCTGGTACGTCAACGTGCCCGATGCGGCGGATATGGTTTATATGACGCTCTGGGTTAGCAGTATTTTTCAGGAGTAATGCCCGTCTCAGACGTATCAATTAGCCGGCCGATCTGGCCGGTTTTTTAGCATCAAATCAAATCTTTTAATCCACGTTAATTAACATCCGCTTTCAATTAATACTTGGTCTCATCTTGCTTCCAAATACTGGAATACATTAATTTCACTAACCAGCAATGATCCAATCATATTATTTCAATAAATCACAAAGAGGGTTACTTAGTGAAAAACACAACTGCTATTGCTCAGGAACTGGAGAATTTTTTAAACAATCGTGAAAATGATAGTGCCAGCTCGCGAGCCGAACTGGCTGAGTTTTGCGTTGAAACCATTTATAAATTTGTTAAATTTAATCGCTCTGAAGGCGAGGGTCTTGATGGCCGGGACGGACCTGAACGTCAGGGGCTCGGAGAGGTGCTGGACGCAGCAAAAAATCATAAGTTCGACATTGGCATGGCTCAAATTAATAAGAAAATTTAACATTAAATCTGCACTGTCCAGCTTTTATCTGTTTGTCCAAATGCCTCCTGAAAGCGCAGGAGGCAATTTTCCATCCTGGTTAAACCTGTCACTACAAATGTTCTGTCGCATACTTTTTTGTTCAAACGCCGAATTCTGGCGTGACCTGAAAATTTTCAAAATCCGAAATAGAGTTTACTGCTGAATCCCTGAGCACGCGCTGTCACGCTGGCATCCTGATACCCGTGACGGAGATTTGCAATGCGCATCAGGACACTCCTGTTTTTTTCCCTGCTGATACCGATCCAGGTAATGGCAGGCACCGTCGTTTTTACCGACGCTCAGCACCCTCCCCTGAATCTTACCGCCGATACTGAAGTTGTCTGGCTGGATGGGCCAGATCGTCTGCAGCAGGCTATTTTCGGTGATCTATCGTCAGATCCTCAGCAGGCCGCCCTGCAGGCTCAGCAGGTCATTCAGTCACCCGACTGGCCCCGGAAGCAGGCGCAAATTGCCGGCGCCTATCGTCAGGTGGTCCACGCCTGGGAAATTGGCCTGCACAAGTACCCAGCCGTAGTATTTGATGATCGGGACGTAGTATATGGCACGGCTGACGTGGCGCAGGCCAGCCTGCACCGTACGCAGGGGGCAGGCTGATGCCAGGGTCATACAAAAAGCACCTCGCCGCCGCCGGTACGGCCTCGGTTCTGGCCGTGGCCGCCGCACCCGCCACGTTTGCCGCCATCAATACCGCCGCGATTATCGCCAGCGCGGTGACGCAGGACTGTATCAGCTGGCGCGTGAGTGGCGTCTGTTACTGGCTGATGTGTACGCCCTTTGGCTGCTCGGTTAAAACCTCGGTTAAGGTGACGCATTATATTCCTGAGGTGGTGGTATCAACTTACACAGGACCGGGCAGCAATCCCTGGCATGAAACGGCTTTTATGAGCGGAGCTGCGGGAGCCGTTGACGGCGGACTCACCAGCGGCGCTGCCGCCGGCGGAGGCAATGCCGCCGACATCAAGGACGCAGGGCGTCGTCAGTCAAACATCAAATTTAAATACGCAGACGCCATCGGGCATCCGGCGACCTCTCTGATTGGCGGCAGCATCGCCGGCTACTCCTGCGACACCGCTGCCCGGGCATTTAACCCCTACTTCCTCAGCACCCTCGATTCGCTTATGTGGCGAACGGGCCTGCCGGAATCGCTTTATCCGGAGGCGCTTATTCCCGGACAGCGCGAGCTGGGCAGCCAGGCCGCCGCCAACATGTGGGGCAACCTCTATCCACGATCGGGCTTCGTCAGCCAGACGGACGATGACAAGGCTTCCGCCGTCGTCGCCCAGCGCGTGGCCGACATCATCACCCGATCCGGGCAGATCCACGTTTATCAGCAGCTGAAGGGCACCCGTAAGCCGGGCTACTGGCCGCCGGGCGAGGTGAAAGAAAACACCGGCACGGCCAATCATAAATGGCAGCGTCTGTCGCCCACGCTCTCGGCTACCTGTGCCGTATTCCCCGACGGCGCCTATCCCACGGCGCAGGACGGCAACGAAGCCTATGCCCTGTGGCAGCCCTACAGCTGCTGCAAACGTCGCGGCCAGACCTTTCTGTATGCAACCAATTTTTAAGAGGCAACCATGAACACAACCACACTGAGGCCAGCGTTTCTTGCGGTCCTGGTCAGCATATCGATCGGCATGGCACAGGCTGATGACGATAACCGGTCCGGCGCATTTGGCATTTCACTGCCGTCGGTCAACGACAGTGCGTTCGGCTACGGCAAAAACGTCAGCGGCGCGGTATCTGACAAGCTCTATTACACCCTCGGCGGAGGCTCCGTAATTTCCCAGCCAGCCACGCGCAGCAGCATGCGCAAACTGGGAATGGATTTAGGCTGGAGCAGTGACCTGATGTGCGGCAATTTCGATCTTAAAACTACAGTGGGTAACCAGCTGAACGGCGTGACCAGCGGCTATAAAAACCTGATGAGCGACGTTATTCAGGGGGCCACCGGCGCGGTCGCCAGCCTGCCGGCCATGGTGATACAGCGCGCCAATCCGGGCCTGTACGACATGCTGACCAACGGTGTGCTACAGGGAAGCGTAGCATTTGATAAGGCCCAACTTAACTGTCAAAACATGTCTAAACGCATGATGAACTTTGCTGGCAACAACAAGTGGAACCAGAGCGCAGTCATGGATGAGTATAAATCGCTTGTCAACAGTGGCGATGCCGACGCGGTACGCGTTAACAACGCCTCTGAAAAGCTGCAGGGCAAGTCCGGACAGAACTGGATAGGTGGACAGAAGCGCGGCGGGCAAAATCAGCCTGCCATTCGTCCTACGCACGATCTGGCCGCCGCCGGCTACAACATGATGAACAGCCAGCCCGTGCTAAGCAACACGCCAATCAGCAACAGCAGCTGCAACGGCGGTGCGTGCGCAAAATATGGCAGCGCAGAAGAGGCGGCTAAAGCCGTGGTGCAGGTGGTTGGTGACAGCTCGCTGCGCACGTGCGCCGATGCATCACAGTGTACCAGTGGCGATGACGAACAGCAGCCGGGAGCCACTCAGGCCGGCACCGGCTTTGCCCCCATTCTTGAGGAAACGACAAAAGAGAACACGGACCAGTTGGTTAAACTGGTTAACGGCAGCGAGCCGCCCAACGCCACCAATTTGGCGAAGCTTAAAACTGGCAGCCTGCCAATCACAGCCGGCGTTATCAGGGCGCTGCAGCGTGATCCTGACAATGCCGCACTCACAGCCCGGCTTGCGGGCGAGCTGGCAATGGCTGATACGGTAGAAACGGCGTTGATTATGCGCCGTATGATCGTCACCGGCATGTCAGAGCCGAACGCTGCCTCCCAGACAGCCGCCATTGAAGAAGGCGACCGCCGGGTAACTGCCATCGACAGGGAAATTACCGCGCTGCGTAACGAAATGGAGCTCAAACGCGAGCTGTCCCGTAACTCCGTGCTGACCATTATCGAGCGCGAAAATGGCCGTGTAAATAGCAACCCGCAGACCCAAAGCGATGACAACACTGACAGCCGCATGAACCGGCTGGCGGTCCCTGAGACTGAAAGCAAATGAGCGAGGCCCGCACCATGAAACCTGTAAGGGAGGCGCGCCGCGCCTCGTTTTTCCGTCGTCATCCTTTTCTGCAGCGCACGCTGATTATTGCCGGCACGCTGCTAATTTTGTTGCTCGCCGCGCTCGTTATTGCGGATAACGCAATCAAAAATCCTGACCAGACGGCCGCCTTCAGCAAATGGATGGAGCAGGCAAAATACGGCTGGCTGATGTGGCGGCTGGCGGTATACGGTGGCCTGACGTGGGGGTTTGTGAAGATCCTGCGCGCGCCCGGCTTCAGGTCGCAGTACAGGCAGCCGCTAATGCGGATTGCCGCCGTCAGCGTGGTTTTTGCCGTTGTGTGTGAACTGGTGCTGCTCAGCGGCACGGGAGCATCATAATGCTGACTAACAGCTACCTGGAGTATTTCCTGACCCTGCTCGGCTGGGTCGTTAATAACGGTTTGTGGAATATCCTGCTCAGTACCGGCCTTTTTGCCGCCCCGGTGGCCTTTCGCCTTATCGGCATCTGGCTGAAGGTCCGGGAGGAAGGTGAAGATGAGGGAAACAAGGGGGCGCTGTCCATTCCCCGGATGGAGCACGCCATTTACACCTCCTTTCTGGTCATAATTGCCTGCTGTATGCCGCTGATGAACGTGGACATGAGCACCATCAAATATGACGCCACGCGCGCACAGACGTGCGGGACCTGGACACCGAAGGCACCGGATGACACGGGCTATTCGCCCGTGATTTCCAGCCTTAATGACCAGACCGCCGCCGCACCTGTGTGGTGGTATCTGATGCACAAGCTGGCAAAGGGCATCACCCAGGCGTCCGTCGCCACCATCCCCTGCCGTCCTGATATGCGCCAGATCCGCTTTGAGGTGCAACACACGCGCATCAATAACAAGGGACTCGCCGAGGAGTTGCAGGACTTCACCAACGACTGCTATTCCCTGGCGCTGTACATGTGGAAGCGCGAGGACCAGGGGCAGACGAAGGATAAAGCCACCCTGCGCGACATTGAGTGGATTGGCAGTAAGACGTTCCTAGGCAGCTATTACGGCAGCCTGCAGTCAAAAACACCACGCGCCGCGTTTCCATGGAACGAAAGCCGGGACAGCGGGCGGCCGGACACCGGCCGGGGCGGCTATCCGACCTGCAGCGAATGGTGGAGCAAGGCCGAAACCGGCCTGCAGGCTCGCGTCGTGGACCAGGCTGACCCTAGCTTATGGACCCGTCTTTCAGCAGCCATGACCATGATCGGAGGCAATGCGACCGACTACCGGGAGGCCGTAGTACGCCGTCTGGTAAGCCCTGAGAGCCTGACGGTTTCACAGGGCGGCCATGTTTATGCCGGCTACGGCGGCAATGCGGATTTCACCCTAGATAACTCAGTATCACGCGTCGCGGCGATCGGAGGAACGGCCCTTGGAAGCCTCGCGGCGTTTCCGGCATTTGACGCCATGCGACAGGCCTTACCAATGGTCCAGGCTGTGATGCTAATGGCCGTAGTGGTCATTCTGCCGCTTATCCTGGCGTTCTCTGCGTATGAGATTAAGACGGTTATCACACTGACGTTTGTTGTATTCGCCCTGCACTTCCTGACGTTTTGGTGGGAGCTGGCGCGCTGGCTGGACAGCTGGCTGCTGACGGCGCTCTACAGCTCGGACACACACAGCAGTTTCAACATGGCCGGCTTTCAGAACAGCTCGGATGATCTGATCATGAACTTCGTGATGGCATCGATGTTTCTGGTGCTGCCGGCGTTCTGGATGGGTGCGCTTTCATGGGCAGGTATCAGAGTGGGTGGAGCACTTGATGGTGCGCTTAAAAACGGAAGTTCTGATGTGCAAAAAGCAGGCGGTAGTGCTGTTGATACCGCTAAAAGAGCCGTGAAATTATAACGTCGGTGTAGATGGGGTGAGTTTAGATATAGAAAATTATTGTACGGTAAGCCTGTTTTTTAGACAGGTTTACCTATAGCAATCGGGTGCACTCCCGCGCCAGACCGAAACGGCTAGAGTGCCGCACTCGTCAATAATCGCCTTTCGTGCGCATTTCGTATGTTTCGCTTGTTTCGTTTGTTGCGTTTTTCGTTTATTTCGACTAATCTATTTATTAACAGCTGCTGTAACACTAAAACTAAAATCGCACACTAAGACCATAAACTGAAATCACATACTAAAGCCATAAACTGAAATCACAAACATACGCATATACACATAAAATTATACATTCAAATCAACTAGATAACTGGAATACTAAAATGACAAACTCAATTCTTGATAGCCTTAGCCTTCCGGCTAAAGGGGAGATTGAGGCAGCTGTACGTGGACAAAGGGAGCTTGCCGCCTACCTCTCCACAAAAATGGAAACACAAAAAATTGCAATTCAGGACGCAGATAACATAACCCACCAGATCGAACTGCCAACGTCTTCACTGACGCTGCTTATGTCGATTTTAGGTGAACTGGCCCTCGGTAACGCGGTTCAAGTTGTTCCTGTACATGCAGAATTAACGACGCAGGAAGCAGCCAATATTCTGAATGTTTCACGCCCTCACATGGTGAAACTGCTGGAAGACGGGAAGCTGCCTTTTCATAAAACAGGTCGCCACCGCCGCGTGCTTTTCGCCGATTTGATGAAGTACAAAGATCAGCGAGATAGCGAAAGCAATAAAGCAATGCAGGAGTTGGCAGATCTAAGCCAGGAGCTTGGACTTTACTAATGAACCACACACCTTATCCCGTAGTTTTAGATGCTTGCGTACTTTACCCGTCATTTCTACGGGATTTACTGATCCGCTTAGGGCTGACTGGACTGTATCAGCCGAAATGGTCAGCCACTATTGAAGATGAATGGCAGCGGAATCTTTTGGCAAATAGGACTGATTTAACCCCGGAACAGATTCAACACACCGCCGCACTGATGAATAAAGCTGTTCCCGATGCGATGATTACAGGTTTTGAACCGCTAATTGATAGTGTCGATTTACCTGACGTTGACGATCGCCACGTCGTCGCAGCTTCTGTTCGTAGCAATTCTGAAATCATAGTGACGTTCAATCTTAAAGATTTTCCGGCACCGGCACTTAATGCTTTCGGTATAGAAGCATTGCATCCTGATGATTTTGTGATGGATTTGTTCGATTTAAATCGCGCGCTCGTACTCTCGGCAGTAACTACGCAGCGTAGCAATCTGAGGAGGCCGCCAATGTCAGTTGATGAATACTTAGAAGCGTTACTACGGCAAGGCATGGCGCAAACCGTAAAAGAGTTAAGCATGTATCGCTTGCTGATCTAGTCCGCTTAGTGGCCGATAAGGCCTCTGGCTACGGTTACGGCCTATGAAGTAAGTAGTGAACGACCTTCGGCAATAGCCCTAAAAATGTACAAAAAACAGGCTTACCGTACAATAATTTTCTATATCCAAACTGCCCCCAAGATTAGATGCATGAGACTTCTAATCTTCATCGTCATCATTATCTACACGATAAGAAGGTCCGGGGCCATGCTCCGGGCCAGTATAGATTCCAGTGCCCTCGCTACCATTACGCCACTCCGTGCCGTAGGAGGGGTTATGCTCACTGTTGTAACCGTCTTCATTACTGATAGTTATGTTGCAAAGCATATAAATGAACATAGCTGCCACAACAATTAAGCTACCTATTACTACCCCACAAAGCAGAGCTGTAATCAGCAAACAGAAAATTGCTATCGGAACGGGTAATCGTCCCAAAATGTTTGGTAGCCCATTTTTCTGGGCCCAGCTTATGCAGGCATCATTCGATACCCTCATTGTTTTTGTTAATTTCTTATACAGACCCGCTGCCTGAGCTCCGCGCTCATATGCTGTGTGCTTCATCATCCACCCCTTTCCCTTCGGGATCACTGTTACTGAGATGGCGCTGCGTAATCCTAATCACTTGGCGCTCTGAGATGCCGCATATTGAAGCTGTCTCCCTGATACTCATCCCGTTTTGCAGACGCAGCTTAATGACATTCTGATGCATCTGCAGATTCGGCTGACGACCTTTGAATTTTCCGCTCTCTACCGCCTTAACTATCCCTTCGCTCTGCCGGCGACGTCTGTCCTGATAGTCTTTGCGTGCAATGGCTGCAAGCATATCCAGCATCATTGCATTTATAGCCCGCAGCATGGCAGCTGTGAATTCGTCTCCACGATGGTTCTCGAGCGCGACATAACTTGTAGGCAGGTCCAGGCTGATGATCGACAGGCTTTTGCTACTTATAAGCTCTTTAAGTGTTTTCCAGCCATCATCATCAAGGCGAGATAAGCGATCAACCTGTTCAATCAGTATCGCATCACCCGGAGCCGCGTTCTCAAGCAATCGCATCAGCTCAGGTCGCCTCAGTGACGCACCAGATACATTCTCTACGTACCAGCTGGCAATCCGATGTCCACGTTCTGAAACAAACTGCTGAAGACGATCTTTAGCGCGTTCAGCGTCCTGCTCTCGCGTGGAAGCACGCAGATAAGCAAAAATGTACATTTTTTACCCATAAATGACTTTTAGGTTATGACTAAGGATAGCATGACTTTTATATCATGACTTAAAGGTAAAAACGCATGATTTTAGGGGGTGACATTTGGGTATACTCAAATGTCATGAAAAAAAATTTCACATAAGCATCAATGATGATTGCCAATGAGTAGGATAAGTCTTAGTTTATGAGGGAAGGTGTATCTGACATAAATGAACATGGTTTAACCCAAAAGGAAAACTACATGGAAGCAATCACTACAGCAATCCTAGCACGCGGAATTTATGACTTGTTACAGGCTGGTTTATCATTCTCAAAAAGCACTATAAAAGAAAAGTTAAAAAGCTTTATTCTGGATGATGAGGCAGTTGAATCTCTTTCAGACAAGATTAAATCAATACCGTTGAACGATGAAATGAGTCCTAAAGCTATTGAAAGAAGATTTGATGAATCCCCGGAAATTAAAGCATTATTAAACGCAATTCCCGCTCAATCTGTAGTTAATATAAATCAACAGCATTCGGGCTCAGGCGACAACGTTGGCGGCAGCAAGATAGTTAACAACAAATAGTTAATAGGTAACCCCATGTCAGATACAACCTTAATTCATTCAGGGCCAGGCGATAACGTAGCTGGTTCTAAAATCCTTAACATTGGCACCTATATTGAAACAATCACTTCTACGACTCCTGATTCTTTGAAAACACCTGTCAGAGCAATATTGGATGCAATAAATAATAGAAATTTTGATGCAGCAAGAGAAAAAATAAGTCTTATTGAAAGTATGGGCGGGCTAGAAAACGCCGTAACAGAACTTCTAACTATCCTAAAAATAAAATGTGAACACACATCTAATCCAAGCTTTGAGATAGATCTTAGAGAGATAACTGCAACATTACGAAATTCAGAAAATAAGATCGTAAAAGATTTAGCACTATCATTAATTTTATCTGTGGAGTCCACAACCAAGGAGATTGAAAAAGCAAAGAAAAGATTTGAACAAAGTAAAGACGTTGGGCCATATAGTAAAGCAGTTGCTTTAGCTTTCTTCTCTACTAAAGAAGAACTAATTCAATTATATCGTGATGATATGGACAACCTATCTGAAGTAGAACTTAACGGTATAATTGAAGGGTTAACACGTCTAAAATGTTTTGTTGAGGCTCAGCAAGTTGCAGATTATCTAAAATTAAATTTTGATAATTATAATTCCCAATACGCAGCAGTATTCACAAAAGCGTTAGTGTTCAACGAGAGCATACAAAAAAGAGATTATTGGATTTTAACGCAGCTAGAAAAAGATGAAGTTGATAACTTACTTAATGAAGCTCTGCAAATCTACAAAGACAGTGAATGCAGTGACTCTAGATTATTCAGTATTTTTTTTCCTTCATTAATTTTCACTAAGTTTTCAAACGATGAACTTATAGAAGTTTGCGCATCAAATATAGATAAAGCCGAAATCTTCGCCAAAGATTATGCAGATGAAATCCGAATGTCGCTTAAAGCAGGTGATGTATCAGATAACCACCCAACTAAAATTTTAGAAAAAATTATCTGCAGCGATAAAGATAAAGAAGAAAAAATTAGTGAAATAATAAAAACTAATGAGGTGGATAACCTCACATTCTGGATTGCAGAAGAAATAATCCCTGATGATGACTTTAGGGCTTGGATAGATAATGGCGTTACTATAACCGGTGCATTCAGTGATTTTGAAAATAAATTAAATGCATTAAGAGTGCTTTTGTTATCAAGCAATGATGCTGAGTTAGATACGTGCATAGAGTCACTACTCAAAACACCAAAGCCTGAGCATGAGCATATCAACTCAGAATTTATTCAAGCGCTAAGTGAACTGCTTTATAAGCGCGAAAGAGAAAACGAAGCTTGCGATCTCCTCTTGTATTTCCTAAAAGAAATAAAAGACATATGGTGTTCTCCACTAATTTGTTACACCCTTTTTAAACTACACAGTATCGCCCGTCATAAGGATGTGATATCACTAATCGACAAGGTGAATGATAAAGAAAAACCTATTGAAATTTATAATATGATAGTTTGGACTCACCTATATTATGGATCAGCCAAAGAAGCTTTAACTGAAGCAAAAAAAATCAAAGAAAACAATAGCCTAAACGGAATCGATCTTAAATTTAAAACTCTTTACAAGCTAGGTATGTTTGCACAAATTGATGAAATAATTAGTAATTTAGATGGCTCTTTATTTGCAAAACCAAAAAGCGTGACACTTGAAATAATAAAAATATTAGTTGAAAGAAAGAATTTTAAATTAGTTGAAAGCATCATTATTGATTGGTTCAAAGAGTCATTGGAAAATAACTACTATTATATCTCTGAAGCGTGCTTACAGATTATAATGAGCAAACATGTTCAAAATTTTAAACCATCATATAATATCAATGGCTTAGAGCGTGCAATCCAATACTTTGATGGTGATAAGAGTATTATCAAAATAATATCCAGTGATGATAATTTATCTAATCGGCATACTCTTACCCCAAGTTCCATTCTAGCGAAAGCTTTTAAGGATAAAGAGGTAGGAGATGAAGTCATATCAGGGATAAAGCATTTAAAAATAGAGAATTTTTTACCACCATTTGTTGCAATTAAGAATTTAGCAACAGAAATCCGAGATGAGTCAAATGACGGTTCAGACGTCTTTCAGATTTTAACATTATCTGAAAATCCGGAAACTATGGTTGAGCAATTTAGTAGGTACTTACCTCAAAATAAGATTGATGACACATTATTTACGAACAAAGCCATTCCTCTAGCTATTAGGATGAATTTAATTAATAAGAATGATCCAGTTAAGTCGGCTATGATGCTTCTACAAAATCAAGATACTAAATTCGAAGCATTAATAAATGGAGGGAAAAATATTGAGACTGATGCGTGCACTGACATAATAACTATTATGTACTTATGCTTAACATCGACGTCTCAATATTTTGTTAAAAATGGAATTAAATTGCACTTAACTCAGGATGATATTGATGCGCTCAAGAACTGGGTTAACTATGTTGAAAACGTTAAATCCTTATCTGTCTCTAAAGATGAAAATGGTAAAATCCTGTGTGTACCATCTGAACTCGTTAAAAAATTCAATGCCAATGTTATAGCTAACTTAAAAAATATTTTCCCTTTACTTCATGTGTTAACTATTATCCCTGACAACTATGATAAGACTTTTAATGATAATATTAAAACCTGGGGTCATCGCTGTGTTAAATCAATATACGCAATAAAAAATAGCGATATACCTATTTTTTCCATAGATACGCAATTATGTTGGTTTATGGTACATCTTTTTAAGATAACTCCAATTAACCCGTATAAACTAATCGGTGATGCGGCATCAACACTTTCAATATCTCAAAGAGAAAATTTAATTATACTGCATGCAGTTAATGGCTTGCCTTTCCCGATCCAGAGCACTGACTTTTTAAATCTTGCATGTTCACCTATCGATCCTGAGGGCGATGTTCTTTGTAAGCTTCTTAGTAATTATGTGGGTTCTTTCAATGATGAACTCAGAGCAAGCGATTTTTTAGCCCAAGTTTTTGACTGTTATCTTAGAAAATCAGTAATTACCAATTCATTACCGGGTGAGTGCTATAATAACAGCCACTTAACGGCTTTTAATAATCCATATGGACCTAAGGTTGATAGAGTCTTTAACATATGTTGTAGAGCAGTAATGAAGCATAAATATGCTTCATCAGAGATTTCTGCTGAGGAAAAACTGGCTAAATTTTTTGTTAGTTTAGTTCCGTCTATGTTTTCAAAGCCTAATACAAAAAGATTCATAACTACATTATTTTTCCTATACATGCAGGGACATTTCCTCGATATGGGTGAGACAAATAAGAAAGCTATGGAAATAATTACCTCCTGATATTTACCAAAATACCATTACTTAATTTTCACTTGTGGGTATTAGCTATGTTGATGGCTTTTCCCACATAATCATTCACTGTTCATTCGCTCCTCAATCTAAAAATAACTTACACCTGCAGATAGCAAAAATCGCCATTGATTTCTTTTCTAACAAGTTTTGCTTTCAAATTCAGCACAACATTTACTATAACCTTTAAAATTTTGGGTATCCGGATTTAATGGTTGATGGGGCTCCTTCACCCCACCAACCTTATACCACCCTCAGATGGTTGATAGATCGACCCCGTAATTGAGTTCCTCTGCGAAATCCGACAGTCCGTAACAGATGGTTTTCTTGTAGAATGGAGAGACCTTCGCAGTTGAGGCCTTCTTCTTGTGCTTCGTGGTGTAGAGCATTCGTGCCCGCATCACCTCGAAGGAGTAACCACGCCCTTCACGGTTCTTGTCCTTGGCCAGTCGGTTGATGGATTCCGTGTAAGCATTGGTGACGGGCATATCCGTCTCGAAGTAGGTCATGATCTCTTCGCGCCAGTTGCCCACCGCTCTGACCAGATCGCTCCAGATTTCCTTCTGGCCTTTCGGGACGGTGGCTATCCACTCGTCCAGGGCGGCTTCTGCCTGGGAGCGCGTGATGGCATCCCAGATGCCGTAGAAGTGCTCCTTGTGCTCGTAGGCGGCCAGCAGTTGCGGGAATGCGCCTGTCCAGGTCTCCATGATCAGCCGCTCTCGGTCTGAGACTTCGTGAGCGCGTTTCAGCAGGATTTTCCGGTCTCCCTTGAGGGTTCGGCTCTGGGAGGGTTTCAGCTCCTTTCTTAGGCCCTTGCGCACCTTCTCCAAGGCATCATTGGCCATGCGCACCACATGGAATTTATCGACCACGATACGGGCCTGTGGTAGCACCGTCTTGACCGCCGTACGGTAGGGGTTCCACATGTCCATGCTGACGATCTCGACCTTCTGCCGGTCTTTCAGCTTCATCAGGTAGTTGGTCACCAAGTCCTGCCGGCGGGTGGTCAGCAGGTCGAGCAGGGTTCTCTCCTCGATGTTGGTCAGAATGCAGCGGTAGCGCTTGTTCAGGTACAGCTCGTCTATACCCAGAATGCGAGGCGTCTCGAATCGGTGCCAGCGCCCCAGGAACTCGGCGCGAGCGCTGAAGATGTCGCGTACCGTCTTCTCGTCCAGGCCAGTCTGCGCCGCCACGAAGGTGTAGGGGTGGTTGAAGGATTCTTTCTCCACGTACTCATGCAGCCGCCGCGTCATGCGGAAGCCGTCCACCATCTCCGGTAGCTGGGGCCTGAAGGAGGTCTTGCAGGCCCGGCAGGTGTACCGGCGACGAACCACCCAGAGGGTGACCCGCTTGCCGTGGATGGGCAAATCACGATAAGGAACATCACGCTTGCCGAACCGCACGATTTCACCCTGCACGCCACATTTCTCGCACGCGATGGGATCGGGTGCGTCCACCTGGAAGTGCATTTCGTCGTCTGTCGACTTGGAGTCCCTGACCTCATAATTTGAGAGGTTAATAAGGCCAGTAACGAGACCCATCATTAATAACCTCGATGTCAGGCGCTGGATAGTTTCATTAACACCAACCCTGAAACAATGAGGATCGCAGCAATGATTCTCGCTGCATTAACCGGTTCAGCCAAAAATGCGATTCCGACAAGAAAAGCGCCTACAGCTCCTATTCCCGTCCAGATTGTGTAGGCAGTTCCGAGTGGAATAGTTCGCATGGCGACTGCTAACAGCCAGAAGCTGGCCACCATTGTAGAAATCGTGATGATCGATGGTAAGAGCCGACTGAAGCCATGAGATTGCTTCATTGTGTAAGCCCACACAATCTCAAGGACACCGGCAACGAGAAGATATACCCAAGGCATTGACCCCTCCGAAATATAACGGGGCCAGGTCGTCCTGGTCATTACTTCCCAAGGTGGGGGAGGTCGTCCTCCTATAGATGGACTGATACTAACCCGCGAAGGGAGGCTGATCAACCATATTCTCCGGTGAGAAAGTGGGAATTACAGGCTGCCAGCAAAGGAGATATCAACCAGATATTCCGGTTACCCAAAATTTTTTCTCTACTTGCCTGCTCTGACTCGCCATTTGAGCACTGATCCCATTACTGACATGACAAGCAAACAAGTGGCAGCCCCTTCATAAGAGCAGTAACAGACACACCAGCCCTCCACGTGTATATACAAAAGCATATACATTGACTTTTAACCTATTGGATGTATCATGCATATACTTTTGTATATACATGGAGCTCTAAATGAAAAAGCCCTACATAATTTCTTTTGCAAACAGTAAAGGTGGCGTGGCTAAGACAACGAGCTGTATTGCTGTGGGTTGCGCACTAGCTGCTGCAGGTTATAAGACCCTGCTAGTTGACTTGGATCATCAGGGTAACCTTAGTGATGACGTTGGTCGGGGTGAGGAAGATTATACAATCACCGATCTCTTTGAAGACCCTAAGTTTGATACAAATAAGCTGGTTTATAACGCTCTTGATGGAGAAAACGTTATCCAAAACTTGGATGTCATTCCAGCCGACATCACCCTTGCTGTTGAAGCTCGTAGTGCCGAACGCTTCCGTCACCGTTTGAATATTCTGGACGAAGGGCTAAGCAGACTTAAAACTACCTATGATTTTATACTTATCGATCTTCGACCAGCTATCGACCTAAGTATCGAAAATGCTCTTCTTATAACCGATAAAATTGTCGTGCCAGTAGACATGGACCGCAGGGCTGTGAAAGGTATAGATGATCTATTCCAGGTTGTACGAGAAGTAAGACGCAATGAAGATTTTGTATATACACTTGTAAAGACAAAAGTTAACGACTCCCACTCAAAAATGAAAAAAGCTATTGATGGTTACATCAGTGAGGCTGGTTACAAAGTAGCAAAAACTGAAATCCGTCAGAGTGAACTTTTTAAGCAGGCTACAGATGTTCATCGACCAGTGATGATGTTTGCTAAAAACGAACGTCCCTACCGTGACTATAAAGCGCTAACACAAGAACTTCTGCAGCAGATTGTGGAGGCTGAAAGTGGCAAGAAGTGATCGCATAGCAAAAGGTGTAACGCGTGTAACTGAGAGAAGAAATATCACTACAGGCAAACAGATGAACCTTCGCCTTACTGGCCTAGACGATGACGCTCTGTCGATGCTGGTTGAAAAAGTTCAGGAGAAATTGCCTCAGAAAAACATTACTCGTTCTCGAGTTCTCAGAGCAGCTTGTTATCTTGAAGACGATAAGTTCATTGAAAAGCTTGCTCAGCTCCTTGTTGAGAATACTTAATTTTAGTAGCGCAATGTATATACAAATGAATATACATTGCGCCTCATCGATTTAGCTTCCTCACGTTAACCAAAGTACAGGCAATCTCATCGAGCTCTCTTATGTATATACAAATGCGTATACTCAAATGCAGATTCATGAATATGCAAATGTATATACATAAAACCTAGTCAATTTAATTGACTGACGTTAACCAAAATACAGGCAATCTCATTGAGCTCTCTTATGTATATACAAATGGATATACTTGAATGTAGGCTTATGCATATTCAAATGTATATACATTATAGAATTAAATACGATACAAATCTTGATGTTAAAACTCCTAGTGCATTTAGCGTTTATTTGAATGATGTAACTAATATAAATTTGATCAGCTCCATCTTTATATAGCTAGGTGTATTATTTAGCGATGGGCAATTCCTTCAGGCTTGTTGTATATCTGGGCGACAGCATTTCTCTTTTCATCTGCCATGGGTTATCAACTCCTTGACCAGCAAACCAAACCTTCCCAAGCCCGGATTTATTGATTGTATCCAGAGCTGCCATCAAGGCATCCGCATTGGCTTTAGGCTGGTTCTCACTAAACATATCAAGCTGTGCGATTCCGGATTGGTAAAAATCACCTAACATGATGCCTGCTTTGGCATATCGATAACCATCACGCCATATGCTATCTAAGCCCCTGATAGCAAAACCCACGATGTCACGCGTATCACTAGTTGGATATTCACAGGTTAAGGATGAAGTATTAGCATACTGAGGTTCATCGCCATAGCGGCCAGTGGCTACAAAGACACTGATGTGCCTACATTTTGAACCCTGCTCTCGAATTTTTTCTGCAGCTCGGCTGGCATACGTTACAACCGCATGCTGCATGTCCTCCAGCCCAGTTATGCGCTGTCCAAATGACCTGGAGCATACGATCTGTTGTTTGGGTGGGGGAGCCTCTTCAAGAGCTATACAGGACTCTCCATTCAATTCTCGAACTGTACGCTCAAGAACGACGTTAAAATTTTTTCTTATCATAGTGGTGTTGCAATTAGCCAGATCCAGCACCTTGTTAATGCCCATGGCCTCCAGCCGTTTTCTGATACGCCCTCCGACACCCCAGACTTCATCTATGTCAACTATCGCCATCAGTTTGCGCTGACGTTCCGGGCATGAGAGATCAACCACGCCAAGGGTTTTACTCCATTTCTTAGCCGCATGATTAGCCAGCTTAGCCAAGGTTTTTGTAGGCCCAAAACCAACGCCAATTACTAATCCGGTTTCTTTCTTAACACGGCTACGCATTTGAAGACCAAATTCCTCTAAAGGCATGTAACTGGCAATACCGGTGCAGTCCAAAAAGCTTTCGTCGATCGAATAAATTTCCTGTCCAGGTGCCATATCCCCAAGAATCGACATCATACGATTACTCATATCGCCGTATAAGGCATAGTTACTGGAGAAAACAATCACGCCATTTTCGCGGAAAAAACGCTCATTTTTAAAAAGTGGGGCACCCATAGGGATTCCCAACTTTTTGGCTTCAGCTGAGCGTGCTATCACGCATCCGTCGTTGTTAGACACAACGCAAATTGGTTTCCCCTTCAAGTCAGGGCGGAAGATCCTTTCGCAAGAGGCATAAAAATTATTAGCGTCAGCAAGCGCAAACATAGGGATAGCTCATCAAAATACTGTTTATGTATACAGTATTTGTTCTGCGGGGGGTTTTTACAAGATTAAATTTGTAGGCGGGGATTAGTTAGGCTTCTTCGTTGAAATTAAAGCCTGAGCCAGCCATATCAGTCAGGACGTATGCGATTACACCCCAGACTGGTACATCTTGGTTGGACGGCATTGGTGTAATTGTTTTAGGACCATCCAGTTCCTGGAGGGCTGCTATCGGAGTGAGTAATAAGCGGCGAAGTACAAGATCATCACCAACGTTAGCAATGACGATTTGATCGTGTTTAAAGGGGATTGCTCGATCTACTGCCAGTAATGACCCTTTCAGTATACCAATATCAGGATAATCGCTTGCGCTTTTGAAGACGTATGAGGAATGTGAGGATAGGTTTACCAGGTTAGTAAAATCAAGACGTTGTTCTGTGAAGTTAGCTGCAGGGGATTGAAACGCCATTTGTGCTCCATCTTCTACGATTTAACTTTATCACCGTTGATTGAAAATTTAGCCGCGATCGTTCTTACTTTATCCGCTTCCGGTTTTGGCAACCAAACACTGACTAATTCAAGGTTTTCTCCATCATCAGTTGTCACCTGTTGGTAGAGTTCCCATATGCGCTTTACTGCATTTGCCACGTTTTGCTTTGTCCGACCTACGCGAACGGCTACATCTGTCTGCCTTTCGCCTTCAACTAAAACTGCATAACCGATCTCAGTTGTTATGTGCGCATAAGTTGCCATAGCTGGAACTAATCGATCCCATTCCTGCTGTGTCATTTGTTTTTTCTGCGCCATATGTCACCTAAAATCATCATTTTGTAGAAGGTTAAGTGTAGCGCTTGTCATAGTCAATAGAAGTATAAAGTCACTGTACTTGTGAAGATTCGTTCGTTTTGAATCAAAACCGCGAGGCAGTGCAAAACTTGTTTTTGCGCTGCAGAGGGGTTGACCGGGTGAACGTAGTGAAGCCGGTTTCTATGCCGAGGTTAACTTATCCACTTATCCACAGCACTATTTTTAATAGCTTTTTAATTAGTATTTTATATCTTTTTAAAGCTTTTTAGAGTGGTTTAAAGTAATGATTTTATTGAGGAAAATTGCCTTGTTTCTGGGAATTAGCCCTACATATTGTGGGAATCGGCCCTACTTAATATGGGAATCAGCCCTTCTTCGTATGGGAATCAGCCCTAGATGCTATGGGAATTAGCCCTACATCACACACAAATTAATAATTAGTTGACTTGTGTGTACTGAATGATATTGTGGGGGACATAAATTAACCCATAAAAGATTATTGCTATGGCTAATGTGTTGAAAAAAAAGATAAATGTTAAGCAATCCAATGAGCTGACTGAAGCTGCTTATCATTTGTCTTTGAAGGCAAAACGTGTGTTGTGGCTATGTCTTATGCAAACTTACTTCACTGATGAAGAGGAGTCTGCAAATCCAATATTTACCGTTGCTGTTGCAGATTACGAAGATATCTTCAATGTAAGCCGTAATCAGGCTAGTCGTGACGTTAAAGAAGGTGTGTTCGAGCTCTCACGTTCTGCCATCATTTTCTATCCCAAGACTGGCCGCCACGATGTGATCGCACGTCCTTGGTTAACAGAAGCAGGAGGACGTTCCAGTAAAGGGTTATGGGAAATAGAGTTTAACCATAAGGTTTTGCCTTATCTGTATGTACTGGGCAGTCAGTTCACTACCTACTCACTCAGGGACTGTGGAAGCCTCAAAAACCCGCGTACTGTGCGACTTTATGAGAGCCTCTGCCAGTTCAGAAGCTCTCAGATTTGGGTCACTTCGCATGATTGGCTCTCTGAAAGATTCATGCTGCCCGAGTCTCAGAAATCTAATCTCGCAGAACTCAAACGTACATTTTTAGAACCTGCTCTAAGACAGATCAATGATAAAACCCCTTTGCGGGTTTCTTATCAAGCAGATTCTAACGGGAAGTTGATTTTTAATATCTATCCAAAACAATAAGATATTTCACTTATTTTATCAGACCCTCAGCTGTACCTTCCTCACTACGGCCCTACATTCCTACTAGGGCTGTTTCCCATATTCTGCACCGAGGTGCCAGCTACCATCACGTAGCGTCCGGAAGTAGGGCGATTTCCCATGACTGGTGCCGGCGGCTCTGCGGCCGTTCCGGCACGCCGGGAAGTAGGGCTGTTTCCCATAACGGGCGCCGGCGGCTCAGCGGCCGTTCCGGCACGCCGGGAAGTAGGGCTGTTTCCCATAACGGGCGCCGGCGGCTCAGCAGCCATTCCGGCACGCCGGGAAGTAGGGCTGTTTCCCACATCCCGCACCGGCGCACCAGCTGCGGTGCGTGCATGTCCGGAAGTAGGGCTGTTTCCCACATTCCGCGCTGGCGCACCAGCTGCGGTGCGTGCGGGTCCGGAAGTAGGGCTG
>Ga0213820_1000135_pt1 | contig 73077 bp, 83 predicted proteins | sample MC6MC0910MG_FD_179889 | JGI IMG/M metagenome (GOLD analysis project Ga0213820, IMG submission 179889) | Enriched soil aggregate microbial communities from Iowa State University, Ames, United States - MC6-MC0910-MG | ecosystem: Environmental > Terrestrial > Soil > Unclassified | place: USA: Iowa...
GAATGTATAAGCGTCACACTAAAAGCATTGAATTCTCTAAATGGCGAACAATTAATTGAAGATCGCTATGAGAAATTCAGAAAGATTGGACAATATACAGAAGTTTAAATTCATTTTTAGGTTATTCAACATGTGAATTTGTTCGTAAAGAGATAAAAAATGTTTCTTAAATAAATTAATATCCTAAACAATCTCTAACAATCGGGCGCTTTCCTGGAATCAGGAAAGTGCTTTTTTCATTAAAAGGCCATATTATTATTTAAGAGGCGTGGCTTTTATAAGCAGGTAGCTTCTGTTTTTATTTAACTAACGGGGGCTTTAGTTCAATAACGATCTTCAACAATCGGGCGCGCTTCTGTAACTAGGAGAAGTAATTTTTTTCATTAAAGGGCCATTTAATGGAATAACACCTTAAAGAAATATGGTTATTAAGGTTGAGATTAATTGGGTTTGTGAAGAAATGTTTTTAAATATTATGTAAGGGTTAGTTTGAAAGGGATAGCTTCAAATATTAATCTCCAGTACGATTACCCCATCAAAAGATTATGATGGGGATTATTATAATTTGTTTTTTTAGGAAAAATCGGACTTTATTATTACTTCTAATGCTTTTTTCAACACTTCTGTATCGCTATCTGACAAGTTTTGAAGAACCTTATTATTCAACTTAATTGTTGCAGCTTCAATTTCATCTCTGATTACTTCAGATTTTTGAGTAGCCATCACTAGAACATTTCTACGATTTTTTGGATCAATCGAACGTTCTATTAATTCAGCTTTTTGCATCTTATCTAATATCCCCGAGACAGTAGGGGCTTCTAAATAAACCATTTCTCCAATTTGTTTAGGGGATAATTGTCCTTCTCTCCACAAACAATTCAACACACCATATTGAGCTGGTGTTACGCCATAGTCCTCTAAAAGCTTGCTGAAATATTTAAAAACTTTATTCTGGCTAGCGCTTAGTAAAAAGTTAATGCAATCTTTTAATTCCATAATATCTCCTCCATATTGACATTAGTTATAATATCATGTTAGTTTTTGTTATGAAACATTTTTGTTGCAGAAATTTTTTGTATCAAAAGGGGGCAGTTATCGATGGATACATTCAAGGCAATTGTTGTAAAAGAGGAACAAGAACAAGTAATTTATGGTTTGGAAAATGTTAATCTTGATAGTCTTTCTGATGGCGAGGTTTTAATTAAGGTATCATATTCTTCAATAAACTATAAAGATATGCTGGCTGTTCAAAAAAATGGAGGAGTTATTCGGAATTATCCGATGATTCCTGGAATTGATTTGAGTGGAACCGTTGTTCATACAACAGATGATCGTTACACAGAGGGACAGAAAGTAATTGTTACAGGTTTTGCTATGGGAATGAGCCATACAGGAGGGTTTGCAGAATATGCTAGAGTTTCTGGAGATTGGATTGTTCCTTTACCAGTCAATCTATCCTTAAAAGATGCTATGGTTTTTGGAACAGCAGGGTTTACAGCCGCCCTTTCTATCATGGCTTTAGAGGACAAAGGTATGGATTTAAATAATAATCCCAAGATTCTGGTTACTGGTTCAACTGGTGGAGTAGGTAGTATAGCTTTACAAATTTTATCTAAAACTGGTTACAAAAATATCTCTGCTTTAGTTCGAAAAGAACACCAGATAGCAGTAGCAAAATCTTTAGGAGCAACCGATGTCATTTTTACAGAGGAATTAGGAGTACAAAATAAACCGTTAAATAAGCAAAAATTTGACTTTGTCCTAGATACTGTTGGCGGGGAAATTGCTTCTGTTTTAATACCTCAAATTTCCTACGGTGGAAGTATGAGTATGTGTGGAAATGCAGGTGGTATAAAATTAACATCAACGGTGTTACCGTTTATACTTAGAGGAATTAACCTTTTGGGAATTGATTCTGTAAATGTACCAATCGAAAATCGTGGTTATATTTGGGGGAAAATAGCGAATGAATGGAATATTTCCCGAACTACTCTTATAAATGAAATTTCGCTTCAAGATTTACCTCAAACGATTGAAGCGATTAAAAATGGTCGCCATTTAGGAAGAACGGTTATTAAATATTAAATAACCAATTCATGATGGAAACAACACTTATCTTACTTTAGGTATACAAAATTTTTGACAACACTATAGATACATGCAGTATTTTCCACCCTTTACCTAACTGGTATAGGGTGTTTTATTATTAAATAATTTATCAACAAAAATGTGTAAACATTTAAAATAAGCCCTATTGTTTGGTTGTTTATTTTGTACTCATTTCTTTTCTATTGTTCAACAATCTGACGCGATTCTGTAATAAGGATCAGCGCTCTTTTTCATTAAAGGGCCAAATTGTTTAATAAAGAAATTTTGCTATCTAGAAGAAATTATTGATTGTTATGTGTGCTATACTTGATACTGCACATAACATTAATGAAAACTGCAAAGTAAAATGTGACATCCCTCATGAACAAAGGAGAACTGAAAATGAGAAAACTTGTTCTATTTCTGCACGCATCGCTTGACGGTTTTGTAGAAGGGCCAAACGGTGAAATGGACATTGGCTGGGTTTCCTACGATTCTGATTTGGAGAAACACGCGAAAGAAATTTTGAGTACTGCCGACACTGTCATTTGGGGACGTGGGACTTATCAGATGATGCACAGTTACTGGCCATCTGTGCCTTCGAACCCATCAGCTTCGCAGTACGAACGGAATCATGCCGAGTGGATTGAAAAGACAGCCAAAATCGTTTTTTCCACGACGCTGGAGAAAGTCGAATGGAACAATTCCAGACTGGTGAAAGAAAATGTCGAGGAAGAGATCAAGAACCTCAAACAGCAGCCAGGCAAGGATATGGTCATCCTAGGAAGTCCTAGATTCGCACACTACCTTATGCAGCTTGATTTAATTGATGAATATAAAATTACGGTTTCTCCCGTCCTGGTCGGCAGCGGGTTGCCGTTATTCCAAGGTCTCAAGGAGAAGATCAATCTAAAACTTATCGAAAACAAGACATTTGATTCTGGAGCTATAGGTCTCGTTTACCAGACGGCTAGATGACCTTGACACCTAAAATAGATTACGCTAACCGGATTACGTTAGCACAATAAAAGCAGCGACAGTCTAGGTCTTTCGAGTTCCTAGTCCGTCACTGCTTTTTTTACGAGTCAGTCTAATTCAGTTTGTCGGGTGATAGACAAACTATATTTTTTAAACCAACCCCTTTTCCCTATTTATAAGTAACAGGGGAACAATGGAAATTGTAATTGTATTATCTTGAATTCAAGTCTTCCATATAAGGGCGCGATTCTGTAATAAGGATCAGCGCTCGTTTGCTTTAAAGGACCATTTAATGAATAAGTCAGTTATTTAACCTCATAATAAAAAAGCTGATGTATAACTCAACAGCTTACATTTTGAAATCTAACTAATGTTATTTCTACGTTTATGCTTGAAGCCACCTTATTGCCGTTGGTTGCAGCAAAATTGTAATCCAAACGTAGTAAACCCTCATCTCTCTGACGCTATCGCTTATAAGTTATTTAAAGTGCAAAAAATACTCTAATTTTAGGATAATATTATTGACGAGTAAAAAAAATAGTGATATTATTATCTCGAATTAAAGATATTTGAATTTGAAATATTTTTGAATTCCGAGTATAAACATATTTATAAAAGCAAATAATAGATAGCGTAAATTGACTATCTATTTATTTTAAATTTTTATCTCGAAATCGAGATAAAAAAGAGGGCTATCGGGCTAGCAAAGAGAACGAATACCGTTTAATACAATCCGTAGCACAAAGGATTTCCAAAAGAGTACTTAAAAGGTGGTGAATATATATGGGATTTTTAGACAAATTATTTGGTAAACAACCACAAAAGGAGGAACAAACAATGACAAAATTAAACATCGGTATTATTTTAGGTTCAACTCGTGAAGGACGTGTAAGCCCTCAAGTAGGTGCTTGGGTAAAAGAAATCGCAAACAAACGTGGTGATGCAAACTACACAATCATTGATATCGCTGATTACAAATTACCTTTATTAGGTGAACCAGGAGGAGACGCTTCAGGTGCGGCAGCATGGTCACAAGCAGTTAGCGCTCAAGATGGTTTCGTATTCATTGTACAAGAATACAACCACTCAATTACAGGTGCACTTAAAAACGCATTAGATTTCTTACGTGAAGAATGGAATAACAAAGCTGCGGGTATTGTATCTTATGGATCAGTAGGTGGAGCTCGTGCAACAGAACATTTACGAGGAATTTTAGGTGAATTATTGGTGGCAGATGTGCGCGTTCACCCAGCGTTATCTTTATTCACTGATTTTGAAAACGGGACAGACTTTAAACCAAGCGGACATCAAGAACAATCGGTAAACGATATGTTAGATCAAGTTATTCCTTGGTCGACTGCATTAAAGACAATCCGATAATACAAGTTTTTAGAATGAACTACATCCCAATTGTTAGACACAGCAACTAACAATTGGAGGTGTAGTTTTTTTATGACTAAATTTACGGGAGATAAAGTTAAAGATTATTCGAAGATTTAATTAAGGTGTAGTAGACTTAGTGAATACAGTTTTTTCCTTCTAGTTACTGAAGTGGATTTTGTAAACAACGAGGAGTGTCGATATGGAAGTAGTATATTTTGCAGGTGGATGTTTATGGGGAGTACAAGCTTTTATAAAAACTCTACCTGGAGTTAAGTTTACAGAAGCAGGAAGAGCGAATGGAACAAGTCATACACTTGAGGGTGATTATGATGGGTACGCCGAATGTGTAAAAACAGAATTTGATCCAACAGTTGTAACAATCAGGGAATTAATGGGGTATTTATTTGAAATCATTGATCCATACAGCTTGAATAAACAAGGACAGGATGTTGGCGAGAAATATAGAACAGGAGTATATAGTGAAAAGCCTGATCACTTAAAAGAGGCGAAGGCTTTTCTTAGTGAGAGAAATGATTACGAGCTTATAGTTGTTGAAGTGTTACCTCTTACAAACTATTTGAGAAGTGCAGAAGAACATCAAGATAGATTAGCTAGATTTCCAAATGATTATTGTCATATTCCAGCAGAAATATTAAGTAGGTATAAGTAAGGGAGAGTAGTAAAGTAAAGAACAAAACATGTCCGCGAATGGCTAACAGAGAAAGTACATCATTACGGTACATTGAAAAAGTCGTACGAGTTATTACATGAAGGAACAGGCGAAGGCTTAAATGGCGAGAAGCTATAAAAAACAAGCGATTTCTCTCGAATGAGAAATCGCTTGTTGCTTTACCAAAGCTTAAAGCCTTTTGAGCCTGCTGGTGAATTCGAAATTATATCAAAGATTGGGATTGTGTAAGCAAATATAATTAACGCAACTAAAATAACAAGCCATACTTTAAAGTTTTCAAGAATTGGTGGTGTTGGACCACTGCTTTCATGAATTGGACCAATAGGGAATTCCTCTTCACCTTTTGGTGCAAACCAAGCTAATTTGATAACGACAAATGTAATGACTAAAATTGCTATAAATAAAATTGTTCCACCGACAGCTTGCGCAATTTGATATGGAATCCAATCATACGCCTGCTGGGCACCGCCGTACTCCGAGTAGTCAGAACGACGAGGAGCTCCCAGCAAACCAGCAATATGCATAGCTCCGGACATAATAGTCATACCTATGCCCCATAAAACACCTGAAACAATACCAAGTGAATTTAACGACTTCGTTAACGTACGACCTGTTAAATGAGGAATTAACCAGAACGCTGCACCAAAGTAGGTTAAGACAACGGCACTTGCAAATGTTAAATGGAAGTGTCCAGGAACCCAAATTGTATTATGGATTAGTTGGTTCATTTGGTAAGAGGCATTGACAATACCACCTGCACCTCCGGGAATAAACGCTAGCATACCGATGAATGGCACTAAAAAGCGTGCATCTTTCCATGGTAATTTTTTAAACCAGCCAAAAAGCCCTTTACCGCCAAGTTCGCGTCCACGTAATTCAAACGTTGCGAATAGGGAGAATGCGGTCATTAAAGAGGGCACGACAACCGCCATTGTTAAAACAACTTGAATGAATTTCCATGTTGTATCAATACCAGGCTCTGTTAATTGGTGATGTAAACCAACTGGTACAGAGAAGATTAAAAATAGCATAAATGATAAGCGTGCTAAAGAATCCGAGAAAACTTTCCCGCCAATGACTTTCGGAATGACTACATACCATACCATATAAGCGGGTAATAACCAGAAGTACACGAGTGCATGACCGAAATACCAGAATAGTGTACGAGACAGTAACACATCCACACGTTCAATAAGCCCAAGTGACCAAGGTAATAATTGCGTTAATACAGAAACTGCTACACCTAAAGACGCCACGAACCAAAGTAAGTTATTGACTACAACCATAAATGATAAAAGCGGAGAAGGTTGGTCTTTATGTTCTTTGCGCCATTGGGCATAGCGTAAAATTTGTCCTGCCGCACCAATCCAAGAGCCGACTACTACTAGCGTTAGACCGAGATAAAAAATCCAGTGAGCTTGCAGTGGTGCGTAAAAAGTATATAGAACGGTTGCTTTATTTAATAGTACCATCACTGCAGCAGCAACTGTACCGATTGTCATGAACCAAAAACCAATCCAACCCAGTAATCGTTGCTTATCTGTAAATGTGCCAGATGTACGACTAACACTTGCGATTTGGAAACCAAATATAAAGAACGTAGTTAAAATAAGTCCGAGTAAAACACCGTGAACGGTTAATACTTGGTAATACCCAATACCGGCTGGCAATGTGAATTGCCCTGAACGTACAAATACTTGTAATAAACCAGCGAGACCACCTAACAATAATGCGATAAATGCCACATAAATATGGGCAAGTGCTAGTTTTGCATCGCGACAATCTACCCTAGCCAAATTATTATTTAGACTCATTTGGATCCACCACCTTTAGCATAGAGTGCATAAGCGTATGTCCTGTACCACAGTACTCATTACATACTATTAAAAATTCACCAACTTGGTTGATCTCCGCTACATATTCGGAGATATAACCAGGTTCAAGCATCATGTTAATATTTGTACCGGCGATTTCAAATCCATGAATAACATCCTCACTTGTGGCGATAAATTTCACTTTAGCCCCTAGTGGCACTTCGATTTCAGGTGGGTTGTAATAGAATGCGGATGCTAAAATAACAACCTCGTAATCCCACTCTTTTCCTTCAACTTTGTGTACACCTGGATTCGTAAATGGTGCAATTTCTTTTACTTTTTCGTAATCGATGGTTTTCTTATTACTGTTTGGATGTGAACCTTGGTGGAATGCACCGATACCCAGAATAATAAGAAATGCAACTAAAGTCGCTACACCAAATACAAGCCAGTATTTCTCGTATTTATGTATGTGCATATTTCTGTCGTCCTTCCTCTGTAGTATTTCTTATTTTTAGTTGACGAAATAGTTCTTTTTACTAGAAAACTAAAAACGTTCAATGAATAAATTGAAGCAGTAAATCCAAATTAAAATAATAATAAAGCCGATACCGAAAACTCCATATAGTGAACCTTTTAGATTATCTTCTGACTTCTTTTTGTTAGCCATTTTTTACTCCCTCCTACGCTGTCATAGTAGCTTGCTTAAAGTCATGATATTAAAATTCAAGTCTTTTTGATGTGAAAAAAATCACACAACCGAGGGGATTGTGTGAAAAAAATGTGAAATAAAAAAAGGAGTTGACTCCAATTTGAGTCAGCTCCTTGTTGTGCGAATAACGATTTTTCGTATTCATAAATACTAGCTATCTTTGCATAGATTATATAGTTTGAAAGAGTCAAGATTACGCTGTTATTACTTCTTCCTCAATCGTTAGTAATACTGTTAGCGCACCGACATCTGGTATCATGACGGGTAGTACAAACGCTTTTTCAAAGCCGTATAATTTCGTGTTGCCCACCATAACAGTTGGCGGCGTAATATCTATTTCTAAGCTTTCTTGTCCTACCGCTGTACATAGATTACCTGCAATCATGTTGCCAAATTCGCCTGTAAAAGATTCTAACATTTCTCCTTCAAGTGGCATGCCGAACATGGAACTGCCGATACCGCTAAAGATGTCAGGAGAGGAATCTATAATGACACGTCCCTTAACATCGCCAATAAGTCCAATTAATACACCCATTTGTTGTTGTTGAAAGGGTTCCGAAATCATACTTGGCGCTTTTACTTGGATATCCATAGGGATAATCGTTTTTAATGCATGGATTGTCCCGTTTAAAATAGTTTGAAAGTACTTCGAATTACTCATCATTACCGCATCCTTTTTCCGACTTTTCTACATCTTACCATGTTAAAAGGGTAAGATGAAAGTATGTCTTGACGAAATAACGCGAAATTTATATTATATTAATGAGAATGATTTTCAAAATCAATGAATTCGTGCTGCTGCATTTGTTGCTGTAGTTAAATAATAATAGGAAAAGGAGCGGTCAGCAATGGCATTCGTATTGATCGGAGCAACGGTGGCTATTTATATTGGAGTCGGGAAATACGTCATGAAACAGGCGACTGCCCATTTAAAATAATAGCGCTTTCGTTAGTGCTCCTGTTTTAACAGTTTTTAAATTTACATGAATATTCGCCTAGAGAGTATGACCTGTGTCATACTCTTTTATTTATGCCATTTTGCAATTTTGGGCTTCAATTTGATAGTTTACTAGATAAGAAGAAAATTTTGAAAAATAACATTATTTCATAGAATCAAGAGCATTTGTGGTCGTTGTTTGTTAAAATTGAAAAGAAAATAGCTGTTCAACAAAACAAAATTTAAAGGTCGTTCTAAGCAACGTCCGATAGAAATTTAGGTGAAAAAACATGACGAAAATATTATTAACAGGATTTGAACCATTTTTAGACTATAAAATAAATCCAACGATGCAAATTGTTGAAACTTTACATGGCACTAGTATGGATGGCTATGAAATTGTAGGACGTACGCTATCCGTTGATTTTCAGCAATCTGCGCAACAGTTGAAACAATATATTACAGAAATACAGCCAGCAATCATTTTGTCCTTAGGGTTAGCGGGAGGGCGCTATAAAATAACACCAGAGCGCATTGCGATTAATGTCAAAGATGGAGAGCCAGATAACAATGGCTATACACCTGTCGATGAAAGTATTGCAGCTGATGGGGAAGATGCCTATCTAACAAATTTACCTATTCGCCGTATGGTAGAGCGATTAAATAAAGAAGGCTATCCTGCAGAAATTTCAAATACTGCCGGTACTTACTTATGCAATAATATTATGTATGAAGGGCTCGTTTACGCGAAGCAACATACAGGTATTCGTGCTGGCTTTATTCATATACCTGCATCTTTCGAATTGGCGATTCAGCATGGCAAAATACCAGGGTGGAATATGCAAGATTTACTAACAGGCATTAAGCTTTGTATAGAGGAAACAATTCGTGAAACAAATCATTAAGTTTCCACATACGATGTGGATTAGCCACAACACAATTCGTTTTGCATTTAATGAAGTAATCTCACAAGAAAATTTTCACATTGTTCAAAAGTTTAATCTGTTTCTGAAAAAAACTTTACAGTCCAACCTTATTGAAAGCGTTGCTAGCTATCATACGGTGACCGCATATGTAAAACACAAAATAGATGTAGACTTTTTACAAGAACAATGGCTAGTCATGCAAAGTAACGCTTCAGATGAAGAAGCGAGTCGGCAGCTACATATTCCAATTTGCTATGATGAGGAATTTGCTTTGGATATGCAACGTGTAATCGACTATACGGGTTTATCGTTTGAAGAGATAAAAAAATTGCATATGTCGAAAGTATATAGTGTCTATTTAATTGGTTTTTTACCAGGCTTTCCTTACTTAGGTGATTTAGATAGCCAATTATTCGTACCGAGATTAGCAAAACCACGTCCGTTTGTCTCTGCAAGCTCAGTAGGTATTGGAGGGGGACAAACAGGCATTTATCCACTCGATTCTCCAGGAGGATGGAATATTATCGGTAAAACGCCAGTCAATTTATTTGATATTCATCGGCAAGACACGTTTATCTTTTCACTTGGAGATCAAGTACAGTTTTACGAAATTACAAAACAAGCGTATTTAGAAATAAAAAGTAAAGGAGTGTAGCCATTGAAGCCACTTCTTATGATAAAAAAACAAGGTGTATATGGAAGCCTGCAAGACCAAGGGAGATTCGGCTATCGTGCCTTTGGTATTCCTCTTTCAGGGCCAATGGACAAAGTTTCCTTTCAAATAGCCCACCAAATTTTAAATAATACGCAAAACCAAACGTCATTTGAAATGTTTATAGGGGGCTTTGAATTTCAAGCTTTAAAGGAGGCTACGTATGTATTAACTGGTGCAACTTGTCATTGTTTATTGAATGGTAGCCCCATAGAAATGTGGAAAACCTTTCAATTAGTAGCAGGAGATATTCTATCCATCAAAAGTGTAAAAGATGGCTCAATTGTTTATCTTACGCCCCAAGGAGGATTCCAAACAGAATCAATACTTGGCAGTAAGTCATGCTTGCCAATTGCAGGAAATGCACTAAATGTTGGCTCTATGTTATATGGACAGCCTATAGAGCCGCTACTCTATACAAGAGGGCTTTATGCACCTTATCGCCCGTTATTTCAAACGGCGCTTACAGTAAGAATTTTTAAAGGTCCTCATTTTGAATTATTTACAGACGACAGCAAGCACCAATTTTTAACTAGTCCGTATCAATTTACTGGGGGAAATCGTATGGGCTATTATTTAAAAGGTAGTATCTTACATATGGAAAACAGGAAAGATATTCTATCAGAAGCGACCCAATATGGGACAATACAAGTTCCACAAAACGGTGAGCCTATTGTTTTAATGGCAGATGCCCAAACAGTCGGTGGTTATCCAATTATTGCAACCATACATGAAGATGATTTGCATAAAGTTGCTCAATTGCGCATGTTTAACACAATAAAATTTGCTTTAATGGAGGAATGACTATGCCGATTGATATTAATTGCGATATGGGTGAAAGCGGGGATGCTCTCGCACTAAAAAACGATGAAGAAATTTTAAACTATGTGACGTCAATTAATATTGCTTGTGGTTATCATGCAGGGAATCATACCATCATGCATAACACGGTCCGAAATGCTATACGTAAAAATGTACGGATTGGCGCACATCCTGGCTATCCTGATTTGGAAGGGTTTGGCCGGCGCAATATGGATGTTAGTGCACAAGAAATTTATAATATGATCGTCTATCAAGTAGGCGCTTTGCAAGCATTTGTTGCTGTGGAAATGGGCGTGCTTCATCATGTGAAGCCACATGGCGCACTTTACAATCAAAGTGCAAATAATATTGAAAAAGCAACAGCTATTGTCAATGCCGTTTATGATTTAAATCCAGCATACGTTTTATATTGTTTAGCTGGTAGTGAAATGGTGAACATTGCAAAGGCAAAGGGCTTACGTGTCTTTGAGGAAGTTTTTTCTGACCGTCATTACAATGAGGATGGCACGTTAGTTAGTCGCGAAGAGCCCAATGCATTAATCCATTCGGAGGAAGAGATGCTTGTCCATGTCAAAGGCATTTTCACTGCTAATGAAGTAATGTCAGTACAACAAAAGAAAATTCATCTTTCTGCACAAACATTATGTATTCATGGTGATGGTCCACATGCACTAGCCTTCGCCAAGAAAATTTATGCGTTAAGACAACAAATAGGTTAAGTAACGGTTGTATGGATGCTCAACAAAAGCTGTGATGTAGTGAGAGCATCCACACATCCTTACTATTTATATAGTAGTTGATAATTCAACAGCTTCAATTATTACGGGAGTTCCAGCGGCAATAGAAGCTGTCACGGTATTAAACGTTAATTCTGTTGCGGAAACGGAGTAAGCTTCGCCTTTTTGTAGTACGCCATTTATATAAAGATTGTAGTAGCCATTTGTTACAATCGGAAAAGTAGTTGCAGGATTTCCACTATCAGTTAAAAAGGATGTTGCAGCAAGTGTTGTACCATCTGTAATGGACAGTGGGGTCGCTAAAATGCTGAAAAATCTTGTTGAAGTGCAATAGACGTTAACATTCAGATGAATAATAGAAAGCGCCACGAGTTCACCTCCTTTCAAAAGTTTTACATCACCTCTGGAAAAAATCCAATCGATTCAATAATAATAGGAGTTCCTCTAAAAATCGTTGCTTGATTCGCATTTAATATGAGGGAAGTCTGCGTAACGGAGTAAATCCCACCCTCCTGCATAACAGCATTAATAAAAAGATTGACATAACCATTCGGATAAACGATGGAAAAATCTTCTCCATTCACGCCATTATCATCGGTAAATAGCTTTGCTGAGAGCGTTACTCCATTCGTTAATTGCAAATCAGACTCTACAATATGAAAATATCTATTTACTGTAGGGTAAATGGTTTGATTGTTAATTATGGTGGGAGGGGCTGTCGCAACAGGGGCATTACGAGCAATGATACGTGTCCATTTAAATTTTTCTTCGGAATCACCTAAATGCTCCATAAGATGACGAAATTTATGCTTTGCCATTTACTTAATCACTCCATTTATTTATTTGTGCCCCTTGAAGTTGGAATTATTATTTCAATCGCTTTTTTGGACTGTAGCTCTACCTTTTTAAAATATGAAAAAAATCACGACTAGTTTAGTTAAGCATCCATTGTAAAGTGAAATATAGTAGATTTTTTAAAAGAATGATGCGAACGCATACTGGATAAACATGACTTTGTTGACGATTATTACGTCTGAAACCTTGATATATATGCTTTTTAAAGTAAATTAGTGTTATACTTTGCATATCTAATAAGGTAGAATACTAATTGTGAATAATTAAAAGGGTAAAGGGGTTTACGTTTTATGAAAGAATTTGACCAACAACTAGAGGGGCTTTTAAAGCAAGCTTCATTACAATACATAATATATCAGCATAATGGTGATACAGAGCGTATGGATAAGACATCACTATTTGCCCGTAAATTACAACAAAAAGAGTATGTTATCGGCTTTGCTGGCCACTTCTCTGCTGGGAAATCAAGTATGATTAACGCTTTATCTGGAGAGAATTTACTTGCATCTAGTCCGATTCCGACGAGTGCCAATATCGTAAAGGTCCATAAGTCAGAAGAAGATTATGCGATTGTCTATATGCATAACGAAAAGCCCGTGAAATTTGAAGCAGGCTATGATTTTAAAACAGTGAAAGAGCTTAGTAAAAATGGTGATCTCGTATCACAAATTGAAATTGGCCATAGTGCATCGTCTTTACCATTTGGCGTAACTGTGATGGATACACCAGGTGTTGACTCGACAGATGATGCGCACCGTATGTCTACAGAATCGGCACTTCATATTGCAGATATTGTATTCTATACAATGGACTATAATCATGTTCAATCTGAATTAAACTTTCAATTTACAAAACAATTGATGAAATACAATCCAAATGTTTATTTAATCGTCAATATGATTGATAAACATAAGGAAAATGAATTAAGTTTTGAAGACTTTAAAGCAACGGTCCACAATTCGTTTTCTGCATGGGGTGTTGAACCAAAAGGTGTATTTTTCACTTCATTAAGAGAACCAGAACATCCAAATAATGATTTTGAAGCAGTGAAAAAAATCGTTATGGATAGTATGAACGACTGGCAAGACCAGCTTGTACAAACAGCAACGAATACACTTCGACTATTGCAAAGCGAGCATGACAATTACTTAATGGAAGAAAAGCAAGACCGTTTAGCGATCGACGAGGATATTTTAAGTGCCGATGATTGGGCACACCATCAAGATATTTTAGAGCAATACAATAAATTAAGCCGTCAAGTAGAATTATTCTCAGTGGAAGCTTGGAATGAAACTTTTGAAGAAGAACGCAAAGAATTACTTGCCAATGCAGCCATTATGCCAGCAGATGTGCGAGATAAATTACGTCTTTACTTAGAAAGTAAGCAAGAAGGATTTAAAGTCGGTGGATTGTTTACTGCCAAGAAAAAAACGGAAGAAGAGCGCAATCGTCGAAAAGAAGATGCGTATAATGCCTATCAAACAGTTGTCCATGCACAAATTACAGGTCACTTAAAAGGGCTTATGAAAAAGGCATTAAAAGATGTCGGTGCTTTAAGTGAAGAACGCGCTACAGCTGTAGATAACTATGTGTTTGAGCTTCCATTTTCACTGATTGAACAGCAAGTCCAAGCAGGCGCACTGTTAACAGGGGATGCCGTGCTGAATTTTGCCAACCGTGTAGCTGAGGCAACAAAACGATTTTATATTCAGGAAACAGATGTGTGGAAAGATGCACAAGCAACCACATTACAAGCAGTGGCAAGCGAAACGGCTGCACCATCGAAGTTAAAAATGGCTGGTATGCAGGACAAAGTAGATGCTATTCAAGCTGTGCTTGAAATCGAAGGCTATCAACAATACAGTGCTAGTGTAATGCACCAAGCAAGTAATGAAATTCGTAAAGAAGCGAATGCTCAACTGACACTTTGGGATAAAGCATTTGAGCAAGACTTAGCGGATATTCGATTGTTTGATGAATCGATGTTAAAGCTAAAAGAGGAAATTGTACAGCAAGAGGAAGCACAGCAAGCAGTTAGTGCATCGAGCTTACCTATAGATGGCGTTATTACGCGCGCATTGCATACAGCAAATGCAGTGAAAGAAGTACAAGGCTTTGCTGAAGTAGCGAGTTATTTAGAAAATAAAGTAGAGCGATTACAGAAAAAAGATTTTACAATTGCGTTATTCGGTGCATTTAGTGCTGGGAAATCTTCTTTCTCCAATGCATTAATGGGTGCAAAAGTGCTACCTGTATCACCGAACCCAACAACAGCAGCAATTAATAAAATTCGTCCGGTAACACCAGAGCATCCTCATGAAACAGCGGATGTGCAGTTAAAAACAGCTGCACAAATGCTTGAGGACATTCAAGGTTCTTACGCGGCAATTGGTTTAACTGTTGCGTCGTTAGAAGAAGCTTTTAATCGCGCAGATGAAGGATTGGCCGTACAGCTTACTGATGAACGATTAAATGTGCATAAATCATTTATCCGTGCATACAAAGAAGGCTATCCAACATTTAAATCGGAACTTGGTCAAGTGCTACGAGTAGAGCGTGAAGAATTTGAAAAATTTGTTGCACAAGAAAATAAATCATGCTTCGTTGATAATATTGACTTCTACTATGATAGTCCGCTAACACGTATGGGTGTAACGCTTGTTGATACACCAGGAGCAGATTCAATCAATGCCCGTCATACCGGAGTAGCATTTGAATATATTCGGAATGCAGATGCCATTTTATTTATTACGTATTATAATCATGCGTTTGCGAAAGCCGACCGTGAGTTTTTAATCCAATTAGGTCGTGTCAAAGATGCGTTTGAACTGGATAAGATGTTCTTTATCGTCAATGCGATTGATTTAGCAACGACAGAAGAAGAGCAAGAAGATGTCAAAGGCTATGTTCGTTCAGAATTACAACGCTTTGGCATTCGCTTCCCACGTCTATACGGCGTATCAAGCTTAATGGCTTTAAAAGAAAAAGTAGAAGGTGGATCATTTGCATCGGGTATGCCACCGTTTGAAGATGCGTTCCATACATTTTTAAATGAGGAATTAAGTGCATTAGCAGTGCAAGCACTTGCTGAAGAGGTTGATAAAACAGAGCAACGTTTAGGTGATTTGATCGCTCAAACAGAAGAAAACTTAAAACGAAAAGATGAACGTTTAGCCGAGTTAACAACGCTTGAACAGCACATTACATCTAAATTTAATGTGTTAAATACAAGCATGATGGAAAGTGAGACAAAGCAAGAATTAGATGAATTACTGTATTACGTCTTACAGCGTGTGTATTATCGCTACCCTGAATTCTTTAAAGAAGGCTATAATCCGTCTACCTTTGCTGCTATGCCTGCACAGCAAGCGCTAGAGCATGCGTTAAAAGAAGTGCTACAAAGTTTACGTTTTGACTTTACACAAGAAATGCGCGTGACAAACTTCCGCTTATCGCAATTTATTAGCAAGAAAATGCAACAGCGCTTTAAAGATGAAGTCCGTGAATTAAAAGAAATGAACCGTAGCTTCTCGTTCTTAGCATTTGAATCATCAGAACCCGATTTATTAGCATTTGAAGGTCCGTTTGCCGATATTTCCAAATATGCAAGTGTGAAATCTCATTTCCGTAATCAAAAAGCGTTCTTTGAGAAAAATGAAAAAATGAAGTTAAGTGAAGCGTTAGAAGCATTAACAAAACCAGATGCCCAAAACTATTTAGATGGACAAAAAGTATCGTTAATGACTTGGGCCATTGCGTTTATTGGTGAAGAGGCTGAAAGATTACGTCTGCATATTTATCATCAGGCATTAGAACAAATCGCAACAGAGCGACTTGTCTTACAAGAAGAAAGCCGACTAGCATCATGGAAATCCATTTACGCACAATTACAATACGCATGAGGTGAATAGACATGGGAAAAGTATTCAAAACAATTGATGAAATCCAAGTGGAAGATGTCCGTTTCGTAGACGCTCGCTATGATTTGCAAAAAAAAGAAGCGGGCACACAAGCATTTGAAGCAGGTCATGCACCGGGTGCGGTGTATATAGATTTAGAGCAGCATTTATCGGATATGGAAAGCGAAAACGGCCGTCATCCGATGCCAAGTAAGGAAAAGCTCACGACTGTTTTTCAAGATTTAGGCTTGCGTTATGAAGATCAAATTGTCGTATACGATCAAGGGGCATCCCCCTTTGCACCAAGAGCTTGGTGGATGTTAACGTATGCAGGCTTCCCGAATGTTGTGATTGTCAATGGTGGAGCGCCTGCACTTGAACAAAAAGTAACGTTCACAAAGGATATTGTGAAATATGCGCCAACAACAATTGACTTTCATTGGCAAGATCATCTTTATGCGCCGCGTGAAGCAGTCAAAGCGATTGTAGATGGTGAACAGGCAGCAACGCTTTTAGATGCCCGTGCTGCTGCTCGTTACCGTGGTGAGGTTGAACCGCTCGATAAAGTAGCGGGGCATATTCCGACAGCTAAAAACTTTGATTGGGAGCAATTAAAAGTTGAAGGATCATTGCAGGCAAATGATGCGCTGCGTGCCAAAGTTGCGCGTGATGAACATGTTGTCGTCTATTGCGGTAGCGGTGTTACAGCCTCTCCGCTCTATGCGGTACTGGCCGACGAAGGTTACGAAAATATCCAGCTCTATACGGGTAGCTTCAGTGATTGGATCACAGCATATGATGTGGAAACAGGGACAAATGAATAAGTAGGGAAGAAACGCTCACAATAGTGGGCGTTTTTTATTTGCATTTAGGTGGATAATATTTTTGTAAAGAAAGCTAATTTTGCTATTTTATAGTTTAATAGAGAAAGGGGGTGAGCATCGTGTCCAAAATGATGACAGTAGGAGCGGTATATTTCATTGCCGTTCAAGAAAAGGTATTCCAACTTGCAACCTTTAAGCAAGGCATGTCAAAGTTTTCACCAACAATCTACTGGCTTTGTGCCATTGGCTTATCACTGCTAACGGCTTTTGTGGTGAGAACCGCCATTCGACGAGGTGCAAATAAGAAATTTGTACTGGCACTAGGGTTTATTGTGCTATTGCTGTTTGGCAATAGTGCATTTTATTTGCAAAATCAATTAGCGCAGCCAATTACAGTACCCCTTGCATATGATTTTTACAGCGGTAATGAAAGGCATGACTTGACTATTCACTATGTGACAAATAAAAGCGATCACCGCGCTGTGCAATATTTACAGGCAGGAGAAGTAACTTTATTCGCGCGTTACTATGAACAGCCAGCAAAAGATCAACCTATGTTTTATTATCCAGCAGATGTCACAGAACAAGGGCGCTACCAGTTAATGCGTTCAGCCTATTTTATTGGCAATAAAGACGAAATGCAAAAATTAATAAACAGTGATGCAATCTATCTTGTATTAGATGATGGTGAAAAGCTGTCCACAACTTTGCAATTGGACTTTGACCGTCCAGCTGATGAAGTAGCTTATAGTTTTGTGTCTTCCTCAGGCTTCAATAATGGGAATCAAACAGCGATCTTTAAAATGATGCAGGATGCAGTATTTGACAAAGTATTTATCCCGGAATTTTTACAAGGAAGCATTGAATTCAACGAAATAGACGTAAATGGTAAGACGTACACGACAGAAGATTTCCCTATTGCTGTTAAAAAAGATCAACTAGTATCCATTTCGCTCCAAAGTAAGGCAGCTGCTTTAGATCTTCAAAAGATGGTTGGGATAAGCGGGCCAGAAGGAATATTGCCAATATGGATTCTTCGGAAAGCTCCATTTGATATCGAAAAAATAACAGAGGGGCGTTTGCAAAATGATTGAAAGACAAGAAAAACAGCAACAGTTAAAACTATTGAAGTGGCTAACTATTGCACTTTTTTTAAAATTAATTTTGTTAAATATCTTCCCTTATGCGTTTTATTTACAGCAATTGCTTAGCTACGGAGCACTGTTAAAGAGCTTATCTTATTTTGACGGTAAAACGCTGGCGAAGCGCTTAATTGTTATCGCGCTAGTGCTTGTCATGGTGCCGCTTGTGTCAGCAGATACGCTAATTAGTTATTGGCTGTTAATATTTACAGGAATCATTGATTTATTGATTCTTTTGCAATTTGGCTATATCCTATTGGTCTTGGAGCAACGAAATAATTTACGCGCTACAACGACTGATTTTATGAAAAAATACATGTGGGTTGTCGTTGTAGTGCTGGCTAGCTGGACTTTCCTAATGCATCTTATTTATATTGAACAAATGATTTTACTATTTATTGGCGCACTTTTATTATTTTCCATGAATATCGCATTCATTATCCATGTGCGCAATGTAGCTAAACAGATTAAATCAACGATGCATTTCGTAATATTCACTGAAAAATGACTCACCATTCATTTTATGCTACACTTTTTGTACAAAGGGGAAGGGGGAGCAGTATGTATAAATTAGATAAAAGTATTGAAATCGAACAACATGAGGATGTGCAATGTGCGCTAGGTAAAGTAGCAACTCAAGGATTTGGCATGAGTGTTTATAGTTTTTATGTGGATGGCTTGCTTATTGATACGGGCTCTAACTCACTAGCACAGGAGTTTCGATCCTTTTTCCATAAGCTGCCAGTTGAGCAAGTTGCCTTAACGCATGCCCATGAGGATCATTCGGGAAATGCCGCATGGATACAGCAACAAAAGGATGTCCCTATTTACGTTCATCATGAGTCAGTTACGGCTTGTGCGGCAGACGGGAACTATCCGCTTTACCGTCAAGTACTATGGGGCCAGCGACCTGCATTTAATGCACAGCCATTTGGGGATACACTTGAAACGAAAACGGGCACATGGGACATTATTGCAACTCCAGGCCATACAACCGACCATTTGTCGTTTTATCATCGCGCAACAGGTGCTATGTTTACAGGTGATTTATATATTCAAACGAAAACAAAGGTTGTGCTAGAAGAGGAAAACATTGTACATACTTTGGCGTCGTTAAAGAAGCTATTACACTATGATTTTGACAAAGTTTATTGCTGTCACGCAGGTTTTCTAGCGAATGGTCGGGCGAAAATTATTGAAAAAATAGCTTACTTAGAGGAGTTGCAAGGAGAAATACGAAAGCTCTATAATGAAGGCTACTCAGTGGAAGCAATAACGAAAGCGATCTTTCGTCGCGATTACCCGATTACAAAGGTGTCCGGGGAACAATGGTCTTCCAAACATATTATAACCGCATTTACAAAGCAATTTATGCAGGAGTCCTAGGCATTTAACTGCCGCTGATTTCCATTACAAGCGAACGCTTCTACGGGCACCATGTAAGGCGTAATCCGCTACTTGCGCCCGGAAAGTCTGCGACATACACTGTGTGTTTTTTTCTGCAGGAGTCGCGCTCACTACTTAACTTCAATTGAATCAAAGTCATCGAGTTAAACTACTTCAATCTGTTTGTCTCCACTCTAAAAGTCCTTACACAAAGGACTTTTTTATATTTGTCGTAAAGTTCAGCTTTTCGCGTTTGATAAATTCAGTTAGCGAGTTGAATGTGTGGGTTCTTTTTTTGCAACTCACCTACAAATGCCGGTATATCTTTTGGGGAAATCTGAATCGTTTTATAAGTTCCGTAATTGATTTCAATCCGATGAATGGAAAGTGATGGAGCTACAAAAGGATTCGTTGTCTTCCGAATTGATTTGATATCCTGGATAGCAATAGCCTTTTTTATAAATCCGTACGATATGTGAAGTGTATTATTTTCGATTTTGTATCGAGTATTGAACCATACTGTTCCCAGGGAATAAATCATGACAACCATTCCCAAAATATTTATTTGAACAAAAGCGGACTGATAAAAAATCCAAATAAATGCGGCGATCAATAACCAAATGACAATCCCCATCCATAAGTCTTTTCTTGATGTAAATACCATATTATCAACACCCCCCTCATGCTTATACGAATGACCCCTAGTATTAGTTTCGAAAAATTCAAAATAAATGCAAATCGCTATCAAAACACTCTTTAAGAAACAGCCTACACTATCGAGAAAAAGGTAAAACGCAAATTGTTTTCTGTTTAATAATAAAAATGTTTGTGAAAAAATGTGAAGAAAATGTGGCGGAGGTTGCTATATCAATGGATGCGCTTACAAAAGTTTGTGAAATTTTTCTCATTTACTGCAGAAAAATACTATGTGAAAAGTTGAACAGGCTTAGTGCTGTTATAAGTGCATTTTACAATAAAGACAAAGATTTATTTATTATTTTAAAATAATAGATTGTGAAATATATAACAATACTATTTTTTGTACTTTTCGAAGTAAAATGCTGTCGTACCAAAGGGAATAATGTTTTTTGTAGAAAATGTGTTGACTATGATTTCACAAAGTATTATGATTCTGACATACATTAAAAATAGAAAAAGGGGCGATTGAATGGATATTATGAAAAAGGCGTTAGATATGCATGCGCATTATAGTGGGAAATTAGAGGTGATTTCAAAGGTGCCTGTGCAAGACTCGTATGATCTTAGCCTTGCCTATTCACCAGGTGTAGCGGCACCATGTATTGAAATTGAAAAAAATCCATCTCTTGTCTATGACTATACAATGAAAGGCAATATGGTTGCGATTGTGTCTGATGGTACAGCTGTGTTAGGGTTAGGTGATATTGGGCCAAAGGCAGCACTACCTGTTATGGAAGGGAAGGCGATTTTATTAAAGCGTTTTGCCAATGTTGACGCTTTTCCAATTTGTTTAGATACGAAAAGCACGGATGAAATCGTCAGCATTGTGAAGGCGCTTGCGCCAACATTTGGTGCCGTTAATCTAGAGGATATTTCAGCACCACGTTGTTTTGAAATTGAAGACCGACTACGTCAAGAATGTGATATTCCTGTCTTTCATGATGACCAGCATGGTACGGCAATTGTTGTAGGAGCGGGCATGATTAATGCCAATCGAATTGTCAAAAAAGATGTAGCCACAATGAAAGTTGTTATTAACGGTGCGGGTGCCGCGGGTATTGCCATTTTACGTATTCTTGTGCAAATGGGCTATAAAAATATTTATATGTGTGATACAAAAGGGATTATTTATGAAGGTCGCCCAGAAGGCATGAACCCAATTAAAGAAGCAGTAGCTCATTTAACAAATCCAAATAAAATTCATGGTACGTTAGAAGATGCTCTAGTTGGGGCAGATGTCTTTATCGGCGTGTCTGTTGCGAATTTATTAACAGAAGCGCATATTGCGTCAATGAATGATAATCCAGTTGTCTTTGCACTTGCGAACCCAAACCCAGAAATTACGTACGAAAATGCTAAAGCTTGGGGTGTGCGTATTATGGGAACAGGTCGCTCAGATTATCCAAACCAAATTAACAATGTGCTTGCATTCCCAGGGATTTTCCGCGGGGCTTTAGATGTACGCGCAACAGATATTAATGAAGATATGAAGCTAGCTGCGGTAGAAGCCATTGCTTCACTTGTTAGTGATGAAGAATTAACGGAAGAATATATTGTGCCAAAATCATTAGATGAGCGTGTCGTTGAAATTGTTTCACGCGCTGTTAGTGGGGCTGCTGTTGCCTCTGGTGTATCAGAGTTATTCCAACAACAAACAATGCTTTCAGTTTAAAGTCAAAAAAATCTCCCGCTCTCGCTTGAGAGGGGAGTTTTTTTACATCATGCTAATGCCGATTATTCCAATTACGACAATAATAATAAGCACAAAGACTACGATTCCGATAATTACTGAAGGAATAAAAATAGTGAAGAATGCTTTCCAATTGGAAATTTGATGTGCTTCCGCTACAACGGCTACTGAAGTCACAAAGGACCAAATGGTAGTAACAGCTGTTACGATTAATGTAGGCCAAAAAATCCATGGGGCAGATCCGATAAAGTTCGTATCCATTAACGATTCAGGCGATGTGAATAACCAAATTACATAGAATGGAATGACCGCAATAAATGGTACAGCCGTTAAGCTAAATGCTTTAAACATTTGGGAATACGTTGCAGTACCTTTGAATAATTTACCAAACAACCAAAAAATAAGACTTGAGAACGCTGTTCCGACAATTGCTGCAATCGGCGCTAAAATAACACAAATTAGCATGATAATCCAAGGGGATACGTCGAGCAAAAAATTACTGTCTATTAGTCCTGTAAGCAATGAACCGATATAACCGATGAACATAACAAAGATTGCATAACCGATCGATTTTGCATTAATCATGTAGCGTGCAGTTTGCTTTGGATGCATCCAAGTAGACAGAAACGGATTAACCTTTGGCCCTTCTTGTTGTGTTGTTTCATTATAGTTTTCCATTAAACTACCTCCTGAGATGATAAACTTGTTCCAATTCAATATACGAGTGAAGTGGTGAAAAGTTTCAAAAAAATGCGTTTAGTGAGATCTATTATCTAAACGGACTTTTTTGAGCTTAAGTGATAAATATGCTTATCGTCTACAGGAAATTAATAGGAATATAAAGAAGTAGTTTTATTTCTTTGCTAAAAAGGCTGCATCAGAACAAAAAAACCCTTTCTAGGCAATTGAATACCAAGAAAGGGATTATTATTAGTCAGCTAACATAATTTTTTCAAGCTCTAGTGGCTCGATGTATTGTTCGCCTTTATAAGCACGCATATTGCCACCTGAAATTTCATCAATTAATAATATTTCATTTGTGTGAGCGTCACGGCCAAATTCTAATTTAATATCGTAAAGAGTTAAGCCTTTTTTTGCAAGTTCTGCTGCGACAAATTGAGAAATTTCAATTGTACGTTGTTTTAAAATAGCATATTCTTCATGTGTTAACAGGTTTAACATTGCTAAAGCATCTTCGGAAATTGGAGGATCTAGACGGTCGTCGTCTTTAATTGTTACTTCTACGAAAGAATCTAAAGGTTGTCCTTCTTGAACGTAAGCGCCATAGCGACGTAGGAAAGAACCGACTGCTTTAAAGCGGCAAATAACTTCTAAGCCTTTACCGAATACCGTTGCAGGCTTAACCGTCATTGTAGCATCGTCGAAGTTTGCATCTACGTAGTGCGTAGGGACACCTTGTTCGTTTAGTTTTGAGTAGAAATAAGAAGTTAGGCGAAGACCTGCTAGGCCGGCACCATCAATTGTTAAACCAACAGTATTTGCGCCAGGATCAAAAACGCCATTTTCACCAGTTACATCATCTTTAAATTTCAATAAGTAATGACCATCTTCTAACTTAAATACATTTTTCGTTTTACCTGTATACAATAATTCCACAAAAAACCCTCCAATATTTCATAGTACCTTATTATTATAACACGAATATTTTAAATCTTTAATATAAAAAATGTTCGTTTTCATCTTTGTTATACATATTTTTTAAACTATTTTCAATAAAAAAATAAGATGATAACGAATATTCGTTATCATCTTATAATGAAATAAGAAAATTCAAAAATTTTAATCGCTCATTCTAGTTACTAGATGTTAGAAAGACCGAATAAACTTTTTAATAAATACCTTCCGCTAGCATGCCGTCCGCAACTTTTACAAAGCCAGCGATATTAGCCCCAACAACTAAGTTTCCTGGGTAGCCATATTTTTCTGCAGCGGCTTTACTATCTGCATAAATATTTTTCATAATTTGGTGTAACTTCGCATCTACTTCTTCAAATGACCAGAATACACGGCTTGAATCTTGTGCCATCTCTAGTGCAGATACAGCTACACCGCCAGCATTTGCTGCTTTTGCAGGTCCGAATAATACGCCAGCATCTAAAAATTCGTTAATGGCTTCCAGGTCAGAAGGCATGTTGGCACCTTCACCAATTGCTTTTACACCATTTGAAATTAATGTACGAGCTGCGTCGCCGTTGATTTCGTTTTGTGTTGCACAAGGCAGTGCGATATCACATGGAATAGACCAAATACCTGTACAACCTTCTGTAAATGTAGCATTTGGACGGTATTCTACGTAAGTTGAAATACGGTCGCCTTTTACTTCTTTAATTTCTTTAATTGCATCAAGGTCTAAACCTTCTGGATCATAAATATAGCCTGAAGAGTCAGAACAAGCAACGACTTTTGCACCGTATGCTTGCGATTTTTCAATTGCATAAGTCGATACATTTCCGGAACCCGAAACGACGACTGTTTTACCTTCAAATGAGTCATTTACGTCTTTTAACATTTCTTCAACAAAGTATACTGTACCGTAACCTGTTGCTTCTTTACGAGCTAATGAACCACCGTAGCCAGGTGTTTTACCAGTGAGCACACCTGATTCGCTTGCTTTTGTTAAACGCTTATATTGACCCCATAGATAACCCACTTCACGAGCACCTACACCGATATCACCAGCAGGAACATCGACATCTGGACCAATATGACGGTATAATTCAGTCATGAATGCTTGGCAGAAACGCATGATTTCTGAATCAGATTTACCTTTAGGATTAAAGTTTGATCCACCTTTACCACCACCGATTGGTTGACCAGTTAAAGCGTTTTTAAAGATTTGTTCAAAGCCTAAAAACTTAATAATGGATTCGTTTACGGAAGGGTGGAAGCGAAGTCCGCCTTTGTAAGGCCCCATTACGTTGCTGTACTGTACTCGATACCCACGATTTACTTGCACTTGGTTGTTATCATCTTGCCATGCTACACGGAAAGAAATAATGCGATCAGGCTCAACGATACGTGAAAGAATATTTGCTTTAATATATTCAGGGTGTTGTGCAAATACAGGCACTAATGAAATGAAAATCTCTTCAGCTGCTTGTAAAAACTCCGCTTGATGACTGTTTTGTTGTTTCAGTTGCTCGAACACGCCATCAACATATTCTTTTGCCAATTGATCGTTACTTACAGTTGTTGTTGTCATAATGAAAACCTCCAAATGATTGATAGGTGTATCGTATATCTATTTGTCACACTATTCAATAAAATACTTTTTGACTTTGTGAAAAAATGAGCAATCGGAGTCTTGAAAAAGATATATCAAAATAATATTAGAGTGCTTGATTCATCTAATTATGAGAAAGGAATGATGCTTTATTGTTAAGGTATTAATTGACGCTGATGCCTGTCCAGTCGTGGATTTGGCGCTATCTATATCATCTGAGTTTGAGATGGAAACTATCTTGTTTTGCGATACATCACACCGTATTGAACGTGAAAATGTAATAACAATAATTGTGCCGAAGGGTCCAGATTCGGTTGATTTCACGCTAGTGAATGCGCTTTCAAAACACGATATTGTCATTACACAGGATTATGGTTTAGCCGCTATGGTTTTAGCCCGTGGGGGGTATCCCATCGATCAAAATGGCAGAGAAATGTCTAATGAAAATATCGAACGTTTGCTCGATATGCGTCATGTTGGTCAAAAGATTAGACGCGCAGGGGGACGAACCAAAGGACCGAAAAAAAGGACGAAAGAAAACAATATGTTGTTTGAAATGAAATTTCGACAAATTTGTGAACGAGCAATTTTAGCACAAAAAAAGGAGGATACAGCAGATGGAAAATAAACGAAAAGACGAATTATTTCAGCTATTTCCAAAGCTTCAAAACATAAAAAAGAGGGAAACTGTGTTTTGGGAAAATACAAAATGGATGGAAAAGGCAAGTTCATTATTTTTTTCAATGGAGGAAGTGGAGGAGGCGGAAGAAACGCTCCAACGCTTTTCTTCCTATTTAAAAGTGGCATTTCCTGAACTACAGGAAAGTAATGGCTTTATTGAATCTTCCATTCACCGGATGAACGGTATGAAGGCAGCGCTTGAAAAACAGTTTCATCTATCTATTCCTGGTCAACTCTTATTAAAAGGTGATCACGAATTACCAATCTCGGGTTCTATCAAGGCGCGCGGTGGTATTTATGAAGTATTAAAACATGCTGAGCGCCTGGCACTAGCGAATGGTAAGTTAACAAAGGAAGATGATTATGCAGTGTTGGCCTCAGAGGAACTTCTTACATTTTTTCAGCAGTATACAATTGCAGTAGGGTCTACAGGTAACTTAGGGCTCAGTATCGGTATAATGGGCAAAAAATTAGGTTTCAATGTCGTTGTACATATGTCCAGTGACGCAAAACAGTGGAAGAAAGCAATGTTAAGAGAAAAAGGGGCAACGGTCATAGAATATGAAGCGGATTATAGTGTCGCAGTAGAGCAGGGAAGGCGGGAAGCTGCGCAAAATCCAATGTGCCACTTTATTGATGATGAAAATTCCAAAGATTTATTTGCCGGCTATGCAGTAGCGGCAAAACGTTTAAAAGTCCAATTAGAGAAGATAGACGTTGCAGTCGATGCCGAGCATCCATTGTTCGTTTATTTACCGTGTGGTGTCGGTGGTGGGCCAGGTGGGGTTGCCTATGGATTACGGGAAATGTTTGGTCAGCACGTCTATATTTTCTTTGCTGAACCAACGGCATCCCCTTGTATGACCATTGGGTTAATGACAGGGTTACACGACGAAATCAGTGTAGAGGATATTGGCTTAGACAATAAAACAGAAGCGGATGGTCTAGCGGTTGGCCGGGCTTCAAAATTTGTGGGCAAAGTGATGGAAACTTATATTAGCGGCTGTTATACAGTGCAAGATGAAGAATTATTTACATCGCTTGCTTTAGCCATGGACAGTGAAGGATTATTTTTAGAGCCATCTGCACATGCGGGAATGTTTGGCCCCATTCAATTAATGACAAACGGCCGAGACTTTTTACAGAAGCATCATTTACTAGATAAGATGGAGCAAGCAACACATCTTGTGTGGGCTACAGGGGGCAGTATGGTACCGCAAGAGATGCGTCAGGATTATTTTAAAAAATGTAATAGATAAATCCAACCAATAAAAAATAGACTGCTTGACAAATGTGATCGTCAAGCAGTCTATACGATTATTTACATTGTGCTGCTAAAAACACTTTATGCGCTGCACTAACACCTGCACCTGGCTCAAAGTCATAAGCAAAGTCTTGCAGAGCCGCCTCCATTAAAGAAACGGCTTGTAAAACATCGCTTGGGAAGCAGTAGCCCATATGACCAAATCTAAAAATTTCCCCTTGTAAATGACCGAGTCCACCAGCAAAGTCTAAATGATAGCGTTGTTTAAGATGCGTTAAAAATTCACCTAGTGCAATTCCTTTTGGTGCCATGATGGCAGTAATTGTTGGTGAAGCATCTTCATCAGTAGTTAAAAGCTCGATATTTAATGCTTTCATCGCACTGCGCACCATATTTTTCATCAGCTCATGACGAGCAACTGTGTGAGCAAAGCCGCCTTCTTGCTCAATTAGTTTACACACCTCATGTAGGCCATAAATAAGTGTAATAGCAGGGGTGTTTGGCGTCATCCCTTTTTCTGCCCAATCACGATAGCTTAATAAATTTAAATAATAAGATGGCGTTCTATTTTCTTCGATTACTTTCCATGCTCGATCGCTTACACTAACGAGCGAAAGTCCAGGAGGCAGCATCATCGCTTTTTGTGAACCTGTTACGAGGATATCAATACCCCAAGCATCCATCTCAGCGGGAGCACCACCAATACAGCTTACGCCATCCACAATGACTAACGCATCACTTTCTTCACGCACAACCTGAGCTAGCTCAGCAACTGGATTTAAAATGCCCGTTGACGTTTCATTATACGTAATAAAGACAGCTTTTATATGTTGTAATGGCTGTAAAAAGTTACGTAACTCTACAGCTGTGCACGCTTGTCCCCATTGTTTCGCCAGCTTATGTACGTTAAAGCCATATTTTTCACAAATCGAAACGAAGTAATCCCCAAATGCACCAACGGTAATAACAACAACATCCTCACCTGCACTTACGGTATTGACTGCTGCAGCTTCTAATGCCGCTGTACCACCAGATGGCAGCAATAAAATATCCTGTTTCGTACCGAAAATAGGTTTAACCAGTTCGATTGTTTCACGATATAGCTCAACAAATTCATTACTTCGATGGCTGAAGATATCTCGGTTCATCGCAAGTTGCACTTTTTTTGGAATGGGTGTCGGTCCTGGATGTCTTAAAATATTTTCATACATAATCAAAATCCCCTTTGCATTAAAAGTTAGAAAGTCTAAATTTTCTAACTATAATATAGCATAGTCATAGACAGTGCTGACTGCTTTTTTAAAAATTATTGGAAAGATGAGGAAAAACGAGCGGAAATTCAACTACATTTCATAAGTAAATCCTCTTTCAGTCTTGCAAGACGAAAAGAGGATTGGTAGATGCTTTTACCATTCAATTTAAACAACGAAAGGGCGTCTCATACGCATTAAGCCGTAGATTACATAGAATAGGCCACATGTAATAATGGATAAAATAATGTAGAGAACTGCTTTGCCAGTTTCACCTGTCCAACGGTACAGAAGACGATATGTGTAGAAAATCCAATAGCCGAACATAACGATGGAAGCTAAAAAGCCGACAAGTGGAACAAACGAAATAATAAATAATCCTGCATAAATTAAAGTAGTTTTTTTCGCTGCTGCACGAATAGTGATATCATCATCACCTGGTGCAGTAAGTAGAAATAGACTATAAATATTGATAATCGGAATCCATGCAATATAAGCGACATCACTAAAGCCATTTGTTTTCGATGCCATAAAATAAATTAGTGCATTAACAACGTACCCAATAATTAATAATACTAAAAACAAGAAAAAGAATAACAACATGAAGCCACCAAAGACTGCATCATAATCACTATAATACGGATCATAATAATTCATTAAAAAACCTCTCTTTCAGCATATTTGATAATAATAACAATTTTAGGGTGTTTATGCCATATGTTTTGCGAATAAATTATTAATATAAATGCTAGATGCCTAGACTAAATTTTTCTCAGAACATTAACACCTTATGAAAGCATCTACTTTTTCATGCTCTACTAATAAAAAATATGATTTTTTATAAAAAATTGGTATAATTATGTAATTGGTAGGATAACAGATGAAAATTAAAAATACATACTAATCATTTGGATAAATCTAATTCCCCCAAGATTTATCTCTAGCAAAGGGAGGAAAGTTTGTATGTCCAGTCCAATTTAAAAATCACCCATTTGAATGAATTTTACTTCGTGAAAAATGGGGGAGGAAAGTGAACATGAACAGTCCAATTTAAAATGACCCATTTCAATAAATTTAATTTCTTGAAAATGGGGGATCGTTTATGAAATTGGGTCGAAACTTTTCATTATTAGTTGTAGGGCAGTCACTAGCAAATATCGGTGACGTTTTATATATAGTGAGTATTATTCATGTCATTTATCTTATGACAGGATCAGCTATTGCCGCATCATCTGTGCCTTTTACGATTGCAACGTCTATGTTTGTGTCGGGTATATTGACGCCACTTTTGTTTGAAAAGGTGAATTTAAAATGGTTATTGGCAGGTTCGCAAATAGGAAAAACGTGTTTATTATTTGTATTAGGGCTATTGTTATTAATCCTAACAGCTACTAATTATTACTTGTTGTTTATTGTAATCAGTATGATTGCATTTCTTGATGGCTGTGCGAATCCAATTAGACAGACATTGGTTCCACATTATGTGAAAGAGGAACAGTTATTAAGGGCAAATGGCATTGATGAAGCTATAACGCAATTTATTCAAACCGTTATGTGGTTCATAGGGAGCCTATTTTTACTTTTTCTAAGTTCCCAACAATTAGTATGGATAGTGGGCCTTTTGTTTACAGTGGCGAGCATTGTCTTATGTTTGTTAGAAAATGTTGAACATCAATCACTTGCACAACAAGGGAAACTGAAACAAGTTATAAAGGGTTGGAAATTGCTTTGGCATACACCAGTGTTAAGAAGGATTGTTTGGATAGATTTTCTTGAATCGATTGCGAGTACAGTTTGGATTGCTGCGATTATTTTGGTATTTGTCACCAATGCTTTACAAGTTGAAGAGCAATGGTGGGGCTTTTTGAATGGCGCATTTTTTGTAGGTTTAATAGTAGGAAGCGTTTATTGTGTTAAGTTTACCTCTTTTATTGAACGGCAATTAGCGAAAATGATGTTTGTTGGTTCTTTGTTTATGTTTATAGCAACCATTTTGTTTAGCATAAATAGTATTCCAATTCTCGCATTAGTACTAATTTTTTGCGTTGGGTTTTTTGGCCAAATAAAGAGCATCCCTCAACACACAGTAATTCAAACGAGTGTTCCAAAAAGAGAGCTGTCCTCTGTCTATACTTCTTTAAGTGCTAATTCAACAGGGGCATTTGGCATTTCTTCTTTAATGATGGGAATTATTTCAGATGTTATAGGGGTAAGAGTAGTCTTTATGATATCTGGACTATTACTAGCTGTCGTAAGTATCATTATAGTGAAAAATAGACATTTATTTAGACTTAAATAAAAATAAGAGAAAGAGGCTCACATTCCTACTATTGGATGTAAGCCTCTTTTTCTTGCTGTTTATTTATAATTGAAAGGCTTCATAGTGGATGTCGATATCGCCACAAGATTTGTAATGCCTGATGAAGTGCTTCACCATTTTTTCAGGTCCACACAAAAAGATGCTCGTATACGGAGGGACTGTAAAATGCTCTAAGTTCAATCTGTCCATAGTCGTCGTATCAATAAAATAAACCTTGAAATGCTTATTGCTTTGTGCGTAATTTTGTAAAAATTCTTTATATAGCGCATCGTTATGACCACGAAAAGAATAAAATAATTCAATATCTTTATTGGTAGCGCCCGATTGTAAATATGATATAAAGGGCGTAATGCCAACACCACCAGCTACCCAAATTTGCTGTTGGTGACCTTTATCAAAGTTTAGATGACCGTAGGGACCTTCAATGGCAACTTGCGTCTCCAATTGTATATGTTGATTCACCTTTTTGGTAAAATCGCCAAGTGCCTTAATCGTTACAAAAATTTTTTGACCGTCTCCTCCTGAAATAGAAAAGGGGTGTGGTGCTTTTTCTAAACCTGTTTGAAATATTTTTAAAAAAATATATTGTCCTTCACGATAGGAGAATTGTTGATCTAATGTAATGGCTATTTCAACTGCGTTTGCGCCTATCTTTCGGATGCCTGTAATTGTACCTCTATGTTTAAAACGCATATCTTGATACATTGTCAGCATATACAACGCAGACATTGTCCCTATAACTGCAGTGATTGCGGTAAAAATACCGAGTGGTGTCCCTTGAAATAAATCATATTTACTTGAAAAGTAAGCATGGTAAAGACCTAAAGCATATGGGAGCAGCAATAGACGGTGAATATAGCGCCAATGCTCATATTTTAAAAATTTTGCAAACAGGGCGATGATAATGAGGGCGATAAAGCCATATTGTGCAAGCTCTCCTAGTTCTTTTGCTAATTCGCGGAGTGGCATCTCTACTCCTTTTTCATGATGAGGAATCATATCCTGTAATTGACTGTGTAAAATGACGAACCCTAATGATAGAATGGCCAAATACTTATGATACTTATAAACATGTTCTAAGCCACAAAACCACTGTTCGAGAAATTTACTTCTTGTTGCTAGTAAAAATACTAGAAAGAACCCTGTTATGGCTAAGCCCCCAACGATATGACAAAGTTTATTTACCGCATGTATCGTTTCAAAGGGAGTAGCAAAAGTCCATAGTAACGCACTTGCCAACATGGTCATGAAAATAAAAAGTATTCCTTTATATGATTTCATATGTACCTCCTACACTCATTTTTCTCGATAGCTATATTTGCTATACACAAGGAAAGTGAATTATTTCTAAAAATAAAACATACGTTTGGAATGTATGTTCTCTTTTTGGTAGGAATATGATACAGTAGGATAGTGAAATTTTTATTACATAGAGAGGGAGTAAGTATGCAAGGGAATACACACATCGTTGGAGGCATCACAGCAAGCCTTGCCTTTGCTCAAATTTCTAATGATCATCCATTAGTTTTAGTGGGAGCGGGAGTGATCGGTGCATTACTACCGGATATTTGTCACGGCGGAAGTAAAATAGGGCGGACATTTCCCATTATTTCAAAAATAGTAAACAAATTATTTGGACATCGTTCCTTTACACATAGTTTACTGTTTTTGTTTGTTGTAGCGGCATTGTTACACGCAGTTATCCCATATGAGTCAGTCATTGCGGGACTTTTAGTAGGAATAACGAGTCACATTATTTTAGATATGGGGACGAAACAAGGCGTGAAGCTATTTTTCCCAATCAACATGTCGGTTCGCTTTCCGTTCACAACGAAAACAGGCGGAAAAATAGAGAAAGTTGTCTTTACACTGTTAACCATACTTTCTCTCTATTTTAGCTATGAACTCATTAGTCAATTCGTCAACGTAATATAAAAAAAGCCTCTGTGGCGAGACATCTCTCAACACAGAGGCTTTTGAATTTTTATAAATTGTAGTGAATAGTGCGAATTGTTTGTGTGCCAGGCACTGGTTAATCCGCTTGAACCTCTTCAACTGTTTGCTCCACTTCAGCACGCGTCATTTTTTCGCGACCTTCTTGCATCGCTTTCAATGTTTTATGCGCTAAAGCAAGTGGAAGACGACAGAACAATAGGATCGTTCGTTTATCGATTGATTTCATATAAAGATCTGCTTTCGCTAAGTTTTCCTCTGCATAGGCAAATAAGTCTTCACGTGTCCAATCGTCAGGCACAAAGCTTACACCACGCTCTTCTAAATCCTCATGCTGATTACGTAAAATATTAACGGCTTGAAGTCCACGCCCATAGCCAATGGCTAAATCGCGATCGGTTTGAACGCCTGCACCCCATGCCCATAACTCAGACAGCATCGTTCCCACGAGTCCTGCCACATAGTATGTATAATCGTCCAAATCTTCACGAGTATGCACTTGCCAGTTTGCTTTTGCCCATTTCGCCATACCATAAGCCATTTCACTTGTGGATGCTTGGACAATATTGCGAGAGCCTTCTGGACAAAATGTTAGCCAATCCGCTAAGCGAAGAGCAACTTCAGGTAGTTGGTTGGCGTAGGGAGCTAATAATTCACGATAAGCTGTCGCATCAAACTCTTCCTTTAATAATTCGCTTGTTGCTGAAAGTAAATCGAACTTCACATCGTTTGACAGCTCTTCATGGTCCTCAATTTCATCAATAGCACGCATCGCTAAGTATGCTGCAGCTACTGACATTTTCAATTCATTTTTTAAAAAAGTAATCGGTATATAAAATGTGCGACTCGTTTCTTTTAAAACTTGCATCGCTTCTTTATAAAGTGTTTTTTGATCTTTCAATTGTATTCCTCCGTTCAAATAGTCAAGCCACTATGTATATCGTATCGCAAAATTGAGGAAAGTTAAAACAGATTGTTCAAATTTCGTACATATTCTTTGAAAACGCTTCACAAATATGATAAAGTTTATGAGTAAACTATTTAAACATATACAGTTTAGTTGATAACAACTGTATGCGTTTTAAAGAGCAAGCCGACTGTTAGTATGAAGATTACAAACAAGGCTTGATTCGCTTAGGCGAAATAGAACAGAGAGGAAGTTTTAAACATGGGTCGTTTAGACAACAAAATCGCAATTATCACAGGTGGAGCATCAGGAATGGGCGCTTCAATGGCAGAATTATTCACTAAAGAAGGCGCAATCGTAATTGCTGCTGATATCAACGAAGAAAATTTAGCTAAAATTTCTGAATTAGAAAACGTAGAAGGCATGAAATTAGACGTTTCTTCTGATGAAAACTGGGCTGAATTTACAAAAGCTGTTGTTGAAAAATACGGTCGTATCGATATTTTAATCAACAATGCTGGTATTTCTTCACAAAAATCTCCACAAGATATTACAGACCAAGATTGGGCTATTATGCACAAAATTAACTCATTCGGTCCTTTCTTAGGAATTAAACACGTTTCTAAATACATGAAAGAAGCTGGAAAAGGCTCTATCGTTAATACATCATCATACACTGCTATTATCGGTTCTGGCATGAACTCTTATACAGCATCTAAAGGTTCTTTACGTGCAATCGCTCGTGCTGCTGCAGCTGAATTAGGCCGTTCTAACATTCGTGTAAACACAGTATTCCCAGGTGTAATTGAAACACCTATGACTGCTAATATTGGTCAATTCAAAGAAGCAATGGATATGTTAGTACGTGCTACTCCAATGGGTCGTCTTGGCCAACCAGAAGAAGTAGCAAACGCTATTTTATTCTTAGCATCTGATGAAGCTTCTTACATCACAGGTGGCGAGCTTGTAATTGATGGCGGATACTCTGCACAATAATTCGATAAGCTTTTAACAATGTAATATTTTTTATACAAAAAGAGTCTACTGTTTTGACAGAGGCTCTTTTTTACATATTATGGTATAATATAGTGAGTTTATCCTTTAAATATCCTATTTTTCGTGTTTTTTTTCATGAAAGCTTGCCAAGTTATTGCACAATCATTTCAACAGCGGTAAAGTTTAGGGAGGGCGAATATTCAATTGCGCCTCGGCGTAAATGATTTGCTGACGTTTCGCTTTCGCGCAAAACCAGTGCGTTAGGATTTTGAATTGTGCATACACAAGAACTCCTTTCAAAATCCGCGACATCGCCGGAGGCATGAACTTTCATCAGTCGACGTTTAGACGTCCACTGAATAAAAGAGTAAACTAGTATTCATCTAACCATCTATTTAGGTAGAAATTTTCTGCTGAATAAAGTTAAAGGAGAATGGTATGCCAAAGGCTATAGGTATTGATGCAGGCGGCACATTGACGAAAGTTGCTTACTTAGATGAGCGCAATGAACTTGTGTTAACAACTTTTCCGTCTAATGATTTGCAGACTGTAATGGAGTGGATTAAAAATAATCCAGATATTGAGGATATTGGTGTTACGGGGGGACGTACAGAACAATTACTTGATGTGATAAAAACAATGAAATCGATTCATTATATAGTAGAGTTTGAAGCTACTTTGAAGGGTGTTCGTTTTTTATTAAATAAAGAAGGATATTTCTTCGAGCGTAGTATGATTACCAATATTGGTACAGGAACTTCCATTCATTATATGGAAGGAAATAGCCATATTCGTGTTGGCGGGACAGGCGTAGGTGGTGGAACACTTATTGGATTGTCAGCGCTTACAACAGGAATTACAGATTACAATGAGATTCGTGAGATGGCTACAAGAGGGAATCGTGAAGGTGTAGATTTACTTGTAAGGGACATTTATCAAGGCATGGATACACCGATTGATGGACATTTAACGGCTAGTAATTTTGGGCAAGTTGGTATTACGGAGGAAGTGAAACATCCGCCAGAGGATATTATAGCTACTGTCCAAGGACTTGTTGGTGAGGTTATTACGACGTTAAGTATTCAATATGCAGAAGAAAAAAATGCGCAACATATCGTCTATATTGGTTCAACATTAAGTCATAATGACCATCTCGCGCATGTCATTGCCAATTATACACGGACGAAAAAACATACACCTGTATTTATTAATGACCACGGTTTTTCAGGTGCAGTCGGGGCATTACTTAATATAACTGAATATACAATTGTCTAGATGACAAACAAAAATGTACGTTACTAATAATTATTGGTGATGTACATTTTTTCTATGCAAAAAAAGTGGGTTTTCGTTGCACTGTATTTTTGCCATTGTCCTTCTCTCATTGCAGTTTTCCCCAAAGCATAAATCCTCCGCTGCGGTGCACATTACAAGTAGGAGGTGAATAGCTATGGGCAATAGAAATAACAAAAACAGCAAAAAAACGATGAATGCAAGAACACATAATCCTTTTGGAACTTATAAAAGTAAAGACCTTGATGACAGTAATAGTAATAACAATAACCCAAATGATAACTTAAACGAAGAATTCAGTGCAGAATTTGATGCAAAAGCAAAAAATAAAAACAATAAAACGAACCACGATAAAAATCAACAATCAAATAAAAAGAGCTAAATGAGGGGGCGGCAACAATGGCAAAGAAAAGAAAAACAAGTTTTAAAAAGAAAAAGAAGGAAGATACACATAAAAGAAATGATCGAGAAGAATATTCAGCAGAATTTAATAAAGTAATTCATAATAACCCTCAACAGCCAACTACAAAAAGACATTAAAATATGGAATGCTCCAAAGATAACATCTGGAGCATTTATTTTTTGTAAATGCAAAAAAGTTATACTGCTCAATAAAAAAAGAAAGGAGTTCAAAACATGCGAAAAATACTGATAGCACTTGGGATTTTTATGGCATTCCACGCAGCGCCACCCCAATTTCTAGTGGCATATGCTGAAGTACCGCCTGCCTATGCAAAATGGGGGAAACTCGCTGTAGAAAAGACCCAATCATCCTATCCTAATTCCAAAATTATTGATTATTTGCATGAGGGCAGTGAATTGAAGGAAGATGCAACGATAGAAAAATTTAAGCTTTGGTTAAAAGAGGGGGACAAAGAATTTGGTGTTTATGTCAGAATTAAATATACAACTGAAACACAACAAGTAGTGGATATTGAGCTGCAAGAAACAGCAAAATAAAGGATGCCCATTCGGCATCCTTTCCTCATTAACCTTCTAGTTTTTGAATAAATTCACGCATTAATCCAGGTAAATCTGGCCAAGCATGACCACTTACAAGATTGCCATCAGTGTGTAGATTGGCATCGATATACGTACCACCTGCCACTTGGACTTCTGGCTTGCAAGCAATATAGGCAGTAAGTTCACGCCCCTTTAATACTTCAGGAATGGTTGCAAATATTTGTGCCGCATGGCAAACAGCGGCGATTGGTTTATTCGCCTCAAAGAAATGGCTCACAAGCGCCGGAACATGCTCGTTTAATCGAATGTATTCAGGTGCGCGTCCACCAGGAATAATTAAACCGTCAAACTGTGTTGGATCAATATCATCAAAGGCTACCGTAGCGTCTAAGCCATATGCTGGGCGCTCGATATACGTATCCACACCATCAACAAAATCATGACAAACAGTTTGCAATTTTTTTACTGACGGCGCTGCAATGGATACGTCATAGCCTGCCTCTAAACAGCGATAATAGGGATAGTAAATCTCCAATGCCTCAACCGCATCGCCTGCAAGAATTAAAATATTTTTTCCCATGTTCCCATCTCCCTTTTTTTAGTCTAGTAGCTGTATTCGACATTTACTATAAATTCCCTGCTATTTCAGATGAAACAGGGAAATCTTCGGTAAATCCAAGGAAATCGCCACTAAAATAATGTGAATCGCCACTAAACTCAAAGAAATCGCCACAAACCATAACAAAAAAGCCACAATACGTATAAGAAGCGCTTAAAAAAATCTTACTTTACAACATAAAAAATGAGGCGTATAGTATTTATTTAGCTAGGTAAATAATCAAGGAGTGTGATTGACATGAATCCGGTTTTCCATGCTTTATTTCAAAAGAGTCGCTATTTAACAAATTGTTTGAATGAAGTATTGAAACAACATCAATTATATAGTTCACAATGGACAATTTTATATTGCCTACATACACATGGCTCCATGACATTAACACAAATTTGGAAGTATTTGAATGTCGAAGCGCCAAGTGTAACGAGAGCTATTTCGCGGCTTGAAACGTTAGGCTGGGTAGAACGAATTGATGGAGAAGACAAGCGAGAAAAAATTGTCACTTTATCAGCAATGGCCAAAGAAAGATTGCCGATTATTACTGAAACGATCTTAGCGTTTGAGGAAGAAATGGTTGGCTCACTGACTGTTGAAGAACAGTTGCAATTTATAAATCTATTGCAAAAAATGAAAGGTTGATTGACATGCAGCAAGAAGGTAACACACAAATATGGACGAAGCGGTTCATAAGTTTATTTTTAACAAATATCTCCGTATTTTTTGTTTTTTATGGATTGGTAACGACGTTGCCACTTTATGCGATTGGCGAACTACACCAAACAGATAAAGAAGCTGGTTTACTATTATCTGGTTTCTTATTATCAGCTATCATCGTACGTCCGTTTTCAGGAAAATTATTAGATGTATTCGGTAAGAAAAAGCTTTTAGTCATAGCGATTGTCGGCTATTTCTTATGTACGATATTATATTTATTTATTCATCCATTCGGTCTTTTACTAGGGTTACGTTTTGTACAAGGGATTTTCTTTAGTATTATTACGACAGCAGCTGGTTCATTAGCGGCAGATATTGTCCCTGCGAGCCGAAAAGGAGCAGGGTTAGGCTATTTTACAATGTCAACGAATTTAGCCGTTGTTATTGGACCATTTATCGGTTTACTCCTTATTCAATATAGTAGCTTCAATGTTTTATTTATTGTGATGAGTATTTGTGTTTTAGCAGGCGGTATTCTTGCTGTAACGGTGAATACAGACGATTTACCGAAGCCGGAACATCAAGGGAAATTAACATTTAAGTTGAATGATTTATTTGAACGCAAAGCTTTGCCAGTAGCGGCTATAGCGAGTTTAGTCGCATTTTCTTATGCAAGTGTGCTATCATTTTTATCCGTCTATGCACAGCAAAAGAATCTAATGGCAGTCGCAAGTCTTTTTTATGCCGTGTTCGCAGCAGCTATGCTAATTACACGACCTTATACAGGAAAGCTCTATGATACGAAAGGACCGCAATTTGTTATTATCCCCGGTATTATTTCTTTCGCAATTGGATTAATCCTCCTTGCTAATGTTTCAGGACCAGCATTATTCTTATTTTCAGCCATTTTTGTTGGCTTTGGCTACGGAGCTGTCACAACAAGCTTGCAAGCGCTAGCTGTCCAATCAACAGCACATACACGCAGTGGTTATGCAACGGCAACATACTTTACAATGTTTGATCTTGGCATTGCCCTTGGATCCTATATTTTAGGTATGGTGGCAGTGCAAGTAGGGTATACGTCTGTCTACTTTACAGGTGCAGGTGTATTAGGCGTTGTCTTTATCATTTATTTATTGCGCTTGGCAAAAATAAAATCGAAAAAGGTAGCACATGCTTAAGAAGCAAAATCGCGGGGTAAACCCGTGTGAATCGCGGGTATAACCACGGAAATCGCGGGTAAACCTGTGTGAATCGCTGATAGAACAACAGAAATCGCCCTTAACTACTGTAAAGGGCGATTTCTTTTCATATAAAATAAAGAAAAACAGTTAGGACATGCCTAACTGTTTTTTTAATCATTATAAACGACCGTAACCTACAAAATATTTCTTCCAGTAGGTGCTGTTAATGTTTGCGATACTAACACCGCCGTCACTTGCATTGATCATTTGGTTATTCCCGATGTAAATCCCTGCATGAGAAATACCTGGTTTATAAGTGTTCGCGAAAAATACTAAATCACCTACTTGTGGTGAACTTACTTTTTTCGCTGCATAATAAAAACCTGCTGCGGATTTGCGGCTTGTTGGAATACCAGCATTGTTAAATACATACGTGATATAACCCGAGCAATCAAAACCTGTGCTCGGTTTACTGCCTCCAAATGTATATTTTACACCTAATTGCTGTTTCGCAACTTGAATTAGGTTTGCAGGTGTTTTAGCAGGGGTGCTAGGAGCCTTATTAGCCGTGCTATTTAGTGTTAATTTTTGTCCAACTCGAATGTTGGAAGAAGTCAGGTTGTTCCATCTCATCAATGTTTGATAAGTAATGCCGTTTTGACTGGCAATTTTCCATAGGGAATCACCAGATTTAACTGTATATGTTGCAGCTGATGCTGTGTCGATTGTTGAAAAAAGTACAGAAGAGCCTAATGCCAATACTGCTAATTTCATCCCCCACTTATTTTTTTTAATTTTTTTCATAATATGTATCCTCCTAAAAACATTAAAACGTATTACTTGGTACAATAATGATATTAACACGCTAATATTACAATTCTATGTCAACAAAATAACATTAAGGATACAATTGATATTATATTGAAATGATAAACGGGTAAAGTAAGACTTAAGTATTAAAAAACTAGCCATGCACATCGCAGGGCTAGTTCTTTTTTTTATTTTGTATTTAATTGGAGGGCAGGACCGAAGAATTCGTAATGAATTTGACTATCTGCGATATTGCATTCATGTAAAGCGTTAATCGCTGCTTCCATAAATGGCGTTGGTCCACAAATGTACACTTGTGTATCTTTTGTTAAAACAGGGCGTAGTACGTTTGCGTTAATATATTCGTTTTTATCAGAATATAACACTTTATGATGGGCATTGCTGTCTTTTTTGAACACACTAAATAATTTGCTCAAACCAGTAGGGCCGTTTAAAGCGTTCATTTTATTTTGAATATCTTCATGGAAAGCAAGCACATTTTCATTACGTACACATTGAATAAATGTCACGTTTTCTTTGTTTTGGATTGTTTGGAACATCGCATTTAACGGTGTTACACCAATGCCACCACTAATGAAAAGAACAGGTGCATTTGTTGGCTCATATGTGAAGACACCTGCTGGCGCACTAACTTCAAGCGTTGTACCAAGTGCCGCTTCATGTAAGAAGTTTGAAACTTTCCCTTTTGGGTTATGCTCGCTTTCACGTTTAACGGAAATACGGAATTCTTGTTCATTACTTGGCTGTGATAACGTATATTGACGATTTAATAAATATTTTTCACCTGGAGCAGTAACGCGAATTGAAACATACTGACCTGGTTTATAAGCTGGCACTTTTGAGCCGTCAGTTGGCTGTAAGTAGAATGATGTGACATCATCACTTTCTTTTACAGTGCGAGCAATTTTAAATTGTTTAAATGCACGCCAGCCATTGTTTTGTTCAGCTGCTTGATATAAATCTTCTTCTACTGAAATAAAGATATCTGCAATAACGCCATAAGCTTTACCCCATGCTTCGATAATTTCATCCGTTGCTGCATCACCTAGCACTTCTTTAATGGCTGCAAGTAGGTATTGACCGACAATCGGGTAATGCTCAGGTAAAACACCAAGACTTACGTGTTTATGTGCAATTTGTACAACGACTGGTACGATTGGTTCTAAATTATCGATATGCTGTGCTGCTGCATAAACTGTATTGGCTAAAGCGCCTTGTTGGCGACCTTGTGTTTGGTTTGTGTGATTAAAAATATTTAATAATGATGGATTATCCTTAAATAAGTTGTGATAGAAAGTTTTTGTAATGGCTACGCCGTGCACCTCTAATACCGGTACTGTTGATTTAATAACGTTAATTGTGTGTTGATCTAACATGTTGAACACGTCCTTTCGTGCCTTTACTATATGCCTAAAAAACATTTAAAGCAATATATGAAATACATCTTTAACAAAATGGACACAAACATGTATCTATAATACTTCTTTTAATTGAAATCGCTTATTTGCTATTGATATATTATTTTAATATATATAAAAGGCTGAAGGATTTTGAAGTTTATCGTTGAGATTCCTATAGTAATAGAAAAGAGAACGCATCTAGCGGTTTGCTAATGATAGGATTTAAGAAAGATTAAGATTGAGAAATTATGATTGTCTGAAATAAATGAAACTAAATGATTAATCTACCGTAAATAGTTTAAAGAGAGGAAATTCAAAAGGGAGGGGTTCATGTGACACAGTTTGAAACAATAACAGAATGCCCGAAATGCGGTGGAAAAGAATTAGGGAAAGGTAAACATAGTGGATATGCAGTGATGGTTCCAGCTAATAAAATGAGCTTTGGTTCAGAAGTAGAATATATTCTTTGTACTGACTGTGGGTTTATTATCGAAAGCTATGTAAAAAAGCCTGAGAAATTTAAAGGGACACTTTAGATGAACACCAAAACCGATGATTATGGTCAAGTCGGAATGGTTATCCAGCGAACGAGGGCACTTTCATATGGGAATGACAAGAAATAATTGCTGCTTTTTTCGGTAATCAGAAATCCCTATAGGAATACAAAGAGAAATGGCCGAATATTAAATAGAGAATAACTGGAATTTGCGAGGGGGAGCTTTGTGACGAAAATTGCCATCATATCGGATATTCACGGAAATAAAACAGCATTAGAAGCCGTTTTAGAAGATATTCGCTTAAGAAAGATTGAAAGAATTTTTTGTTTAGGTGATTTAATTGGTAAAGGGCCTCAAGGTTCTGCCTGTATAGCGCTAATCCAAAAGCATTGTGAGCGAGTCGTGCGTGGCAATTGGGACGTATTTATACAATCGCCTACTGATAATGCGTTTTTACAATGGTACAAAGATCGACTAACAGACAAAGATTATCAGTATCTTGCATCGTTACCATTTCATATTGACCTTGAATTAAACGGACAATTCATAAGGTTCTTCCATGCATCGCCAAGAAGTGAATTTGAACGTATTTTGGATAGTCATCCATTGGAAAAGCGTTTATCGATGTTTGAAAATAGTGAACAAACAAATGCAAGCCAATCTACTAAGCAGCCTGATATTGTATTTTACGGTGATATTCATACAACGTTTTTACATACTTATACAAATGGGATTTTATGTAACGTTGGCAGTGTCGGAAATTCACTTGATTTAACGTCTGCTTCATACGTGATTTTAGATGGAACTTATGCAAACAATGCCATTCAATTTATTAGAGTGGAATATGATAGAGAAGCGGAACTGAAAATTGCGGAAGAATTAGGTTTACCACAATTAGATAAATATTATGATGAAATTATGTTAGGAAAATATCGGGGTGTATAAAGAATCCATTTTACAAAATGGATTCTTTTCTTTATCATCAATCTTCCGAATGCAATAAAACGATAAAATTATAAAGCTTGCGAAGTGACATTACACTAGAGGGTCTAGCATAGAAGTGATAGATGAAATGCTCTCTTTCCCAATGCAGCATCCAACCTTTATAGGTAGTATTTTGTCTACATAGAAAAAATTCTTTAATAGGTAAATCCTCAACAGTACATCTTATCTTTTTGATATGCCAACTTTGCCTTGTGCCAATTTTACGTCCAGTTTGCTTTGGAAGCGGATCAGATATTGCTTTAGGGGCAACCCACAGCCAAAATCCATCTGTATAGTTTGATGTAGCTCTATAAAATAAATGTAATTCTGAACCGATAGAATGAGGTTGAAAGCCTATCGCATCTAGAAAATATTCATCATAGCTCAAAGGAGGGGATATAGGAAAATGTTCCGAAAATTCCTTTAGAAGTATAGGATCATTGTCGAACCATGCAACGCGTGTCACTTCATCTTCTTGAGCCCATCTGGGTTTTTTATAGCGTGCAGTAAAGCTACTAGTAGCAAAAGATTGCTTGCCCAAACTTTCTATAAAGGAAGGGTCAACTGGTTCTAACATGTTTAATATGTACAAAAGTTCTTCTTCCGTATAAACCCCTTGTAAAACAGATATTTCAATTGTAGTAAACCATCTGGCAAAGCATGCTGCTTGATTACCCTTATAATCGACACCTAAAAATCCGACTATACCATCTATTTGAAATGATTTGCCTTGAGCTACTAGATTTGTATCCGCTGTAATGACAGGGGTTGCCCAATCATAAAAAAACTGTTTAATTCTTATGATGCCTGTTTTATTTTGTATCTCAAAGCGGAAAGAAGAACGAACGGTAGGCGTTTCTTTTCGGACAGAAATATTACGAATCGCATAAGTAGCAGGTAGTTTAGGGATTAACATAACAAAGTTCGTATATATTTGGGCTTCACTCAGTTCATTTATTGTCAATGACTCTATCATTAGGTCACTCCTCACATTTTGAATCTGATATAAAATTAGAGCTATTCACAAGTAATAATAAGCCTTTATATAGTGAACATCAAACTTTTAGGTAAATTAACATTTAAAGTAAGTTTTTTGCGATATACCAAAAGGGATGAACGCTTTTATTGTGGAATGTATAGAACATAGAAGCTTGATGAAAACACAAACGGGGCTTAAAAATGGAAAAATGGTTTGGCTCTTCAGGCGTTTGTATAAATGATAATAATGAATTATTAATGGTGTTACAAGGAAAGCCAGAAGAAGAAAAAACTTGGACGGTGCCATCTGGTGGGTTAGAAAATAATGAAACATATGAAGCATGTTGTCTTCGAGAATTCGAGGAAGGAGACTGGTTTTGTTGTTGAAATAGTGGAGGAAATAACGAAGAAGCAAGGCAACGCTCGTACATATCATATAGCTATTGAAGTTCATTATTTCTTAGTGAAGATAATTGGTGGCGAACGAGTGATTCAAGACCCAGACAATTTAATTTATGATATTGCTTGGAAAACACTTGAAGATTTAAAGACACTTGATTTATCTTTTCCTGAAGATCGAGCATTATTAATGCATTACATAGAAAATAAAGAATAACTGAAAAATTAGATATTGCTAGTTTTGAATAGCAATCTGCAACGACTATGGTTAAATTACTAGAAAAAAGTGTATAGTAGTTATGAAGGATTTATTAAAAAATAATTGATATTGAGGTACCTTTATGAATAATTATTTATCGCTAAAAGACCATGTTTATAATTATATCGTCGATCAAATTAATAATGGAAATCTGATTGCCGGCAAAAAGGTAAATGAAAGTGCCATTAGTGAAAGCTTAAATGTGAGTAGAACACCGGTTAGGGAGGCTTTAATCCAGCTTTCATCAGAAGGATTATTAGAAAATGTCCCGAGAAAAGGGTTTGTGATTAAAAGTCTGACTACGGAAGAAGCAAAAGAAACTTATTTTATTATTGGCGCATTGGATGGCTTGGCTGCAGCGCTAGCCGCCCCTTTTTTAACTGAGAAGCATATGAATGAAATGGAGTTTTATATTCAAAGTATTGATTTAGCTATTAATACAGGTAATTTCTCTATGTATCATAAAATGCAGGAAGCTTTTCACGGTGTCTATCTATCCGTCTGTCCAAATAAAAGTCTTGTAACCCTTCTTTTACAATTACAAAAGAAATTTTTGAAAAACTTTGATCACTCAGGTGAGGCTGAAATGACAAAGAAACGTCTGACGCAAACGAATAACGAGCATCGCAAAATGGTAGAAATGTTTGAAAAAGGCGAAATCATTGAATTAGAGCGTTACATGAAGGAAGTACATTGGAATATTGATAAAGCAGAGCTTATCCCGCTTTAAGTGCAAATTTGCTCGCTTACACACGAAAAATAATTCTGTCTTGATAAAAGGCAGAATTATTTTTTTGTTGAAAAAATCAAAATATAAAATATAATATACAATATACAGAAAACTAGTTGTTTTTTTACCCTAATAAGATAAAGAGATTAGGAGAGTGAAAAATCAACTATTTTAGGAGGAAAATATACATGAACAGTCAAAACTTTGATTTAGCGAAGCAATTGCGACATGAATTACACCAACATCCTGAACTTTCTAACGAAGAATTATGGACAAAACAGCATTTAATTAACTTTTTGAAAACGTATACAAAGCTGGAAATTGTCGATAAAGGGAACTGGTTTTATGCAATCTACCATGCACAAGCAGCGCAAAAAAATATAGCTTTCCGTGCAGATTATGATGCCCTTCCAATGGATGAGGTGATTGATATTCCTTGGGCTTCTCAATTTCCTGGAAAAGCACATAAATGTGGGCATGATGGACACGCTGCCACATTAGCGGGATTTGCATTGGAAGTCGATCAACATGGCGCAGACAATAATATCTTTTTCCTATTCCAACCTGCTGAAGAAACTGGAGATGGCGCTATTCAATGTGTGGATTTCATTAACGAGCACAATATCGATGAAATTTTCGCCTATCATAATATGAGTGGTCTACCATATAAAACGGTAGGAATTATTGATGGTACGGCATTATGTGCTTCAAAAGGGATGACAATTCATATGAAAGGTTCGCCTACACATGCTAGTCAGCCAGAAAAGGGCATTAACCCTGCATTTGCCATTGCCAATCTAGTCAATGCGATTCCTGAATTTACATCCTCCCAACGAAATAAAGGGCTTGTTCTATGTACGGTTGTACAAATCGATGTAGGGGAAAATGCCTTTGGTATTGCAGCGTCGACAGGAACTCTTCGTTTAACAATACGCGCTTTATACGAAGATGAGTTAAATCAACTGCAAGAAAACCTTGAAAATTTCGCCAAAGAGCAAGCACAACAATATGGATTACAAGTAAGTTTTGACTACAATGATGAATTCCCAGAAACGTACAATCATAAAGAAAGTGCAGACAAAATTCGTGCCGTTGCAAAATCTGAGGGCATGGCATTACTTGAACTGGATGAAGCTTTCCGTGGCTCTGAAGATTTTGGTCATTTTACTAAGCGCACAAAAGGAGCGTATTGCTTTATTGGCAATGGTGAAGAGTACCCGCATGTTCATACACATGAATACGATTTCCGTGATGAATTAATTGAATCAGGTGTGGACTTATTTACAGCTTTAATTAAACTATAATTTTGCCATTAGCAAAGGGGATTTGGAGGATTTCACATGTCATCAAAGCAAAAACAAAAGGGCATTAATTTCCCGCATGTTTACATTATGTTTATGCTCGTTATGCTACTCGTCGTGTTACTATCGTGGATTGTACCAAGTGGGGAGTACGAACGTAACGTCAATCCGGATACGGGCATAACAGAACTCAATACAGAGAAATTTGCCTATGTGGAGCAAGCGAAGCCAATCGGATTTATGGATTTTTTCACCGCTTTACATAATGGGGTTGTGCAATCAGCAGATATCATTGTGATGTTGCTATTTGCAAGTGGAGCGTTATTTATTCTTGAAAAGTCTGGTGCCATTGCAGCTGGTATCCATAAATTATTAAGTGTTGCAGCAGGGAAAGAAAAGCTCATTATCGTCTCTTTACTCGTATTGTTCTCGGTGTTAGGAACAATCGGTTTTGGAGAAGGGGGTATCCCATTTATTCCGCTAGCGATGGCTGTCGTGATGGGCTTAGGGTATGACCGTATTACGGCTTTCGCCATTCCGACTGTCGGTTTAGCCATTGGTTTTACTGCGGGCGTTGTCAATTTCTATACGACAGGGGTAAGTCAAACAATCGTCGGTTTACCGATTTATTCTGGACTAGCGTTTCGTATCGTTGCGTTAATCGTCTTTATTCTAATTTCCATCATCTATATTTTGCGCTATGCCAATAAAACGAAGGCGGATCCTAGTAAAAGTATTGTAGCTGATGAATATTTAGAAGAGTTGGAAAATTCAAAAACAGCAGAGTATGAAGAGGAAGAATTGACGCTATCTAGAAAGTTAGCATTATTAGGTTTAGTTGTGGTTTTAGTAGGTAGTGCATTCGGGGCTATTAAACTTGGATGGGGCATGCCTGAACTATCTGCTGTCTATGCTATTTATGCAATCTTCTTAGTCATTATTTTAAAACTTAATCCGAGTGAAGCTGCTGAAACATTTGGTGTCGGTGCAGCGAGACTATTGCCTACAGGTTTAGCAATCGGCTTTGCCCGTTCAGTCATGATATTAATGACGCAAGCACAAATAATTGATACAGCGGTGCATTCTTTATCGAATGTTCTAAGTAATACGGGCACAATTATTACATTATTAGTTCTTTTCATCGTTGTTATTTTCTTCAACTTCTTCGTTGTTTCAGGAAGTGGCAAGGCGATTATTTTAATGCCTATTATGGGTCCTTTAGGGAAAATATTAGGGATTAATCAACAAGTAATGGTAGTCGTTTATCAATTTGGTGATGGCTTTACCAATTATTTATGGCCGACATCGGGAGGGCTAATGGCAGCGCTAGGAATGTCGAATGTTAGTTATGCGGCGTGGGTGAAGTTTTCAGTGAAACTATTCTTATTACTACATTTCGCAGCATTTATTTTAATATTAATTGCTCACTATATGGGATTAGGACCATTCTAAATAATAAAGGGGATTTTACAGGATGAATATTTTAGAACATTCAAAGAAATATGAAGAACAAATTATTAAAGATCGCCGCTATTTACATCAATATCCGGAAATTGGTTTTGAACTACCAAACACACAAAAATATATTCAACAACGTCTGGATGAAATGGGTATCGCACATAAACAATGCGGGATAGTACCACCTGACATTCAAAAAAAATATGAAATAGCAGGTTTTGGTTCACAAGCTCAATGTACGGGTGTAGTCGCTACAATTGGACAAGGAGCTCCTTGTATTCTGCTGCGAGCAGATATGGATGCGCTACCAATCGATGAAGAAGTAGACTGTGATTTTACATCAAAAAATCCTGGTGTGATGCACGCGTGTGGTCATGACTCTCATGTAGCGATGCTATTAGGGGCTGCTCAAATTTTAAAGGACCGTGAAGCGGAATTGCAAGGAACAGTAAAATTATTGTTCCAACCGGGGGAAGAGTGGGGCTACGGCTCCAAACTAATGATTGATGATGGTTTGCTACAAAACCCTACAGTAGATGCTGCCTTCGGGATTCACATTATGCCCGATCAACAAGCTGGCACATTATCTGTTCATAAAGGGACGTTAACACAAGCGATGGATACGTATATCGTTAATATTCAAGGCAATGGTGGTCATAGTTCACAGCCGCATAAAACAATTGATGCGAATATGATTATGAATCAACTATATACAAGTTTAAATCTATTAATGACAAGAGAAGCAGATCCAAATCATAGTGTCACATTTTCGGTAGGTGCCATGAGCGGTGGTACGGCGACAAATATTATTCCAGACAAAGCAGTTTTACAAGGCAATATGCGTAGCTATGACCAACAAACACGCGATCATTTATGTCAACGCATCACAGAGATGATTGACCATACTGTAAAAGCATGGCGCGGACAATACAGTACGATTGAATTCCATACGCCAACAACCTATAATAATCCACAATTTATTGATGCCATTACGCCGTTTTTAGAACATGTAGTAGGTGCCGAAAATGTAGTGGATAATGGTTATCTCGGTGGTTCAGAAGACTTTTCTTACATTTCACAAGAAGTACCTTCTGCATTTGTTGTGTTAGGGACAGGTAAAGAAGGCGAGGCTCCAGTGCACAACCCACGTATGCGCCAAAATGAGGACATTTTTAAATATGGAGCTGCTTTACATGCAAATGTAGCCATTGAATGGTTAAAACAACAGCATAAATAAAAATGATATTTTAAACAGTTCAGCTGGAGCATTCCGGTTGAGCTGTTTTTTAAATCAAACTCAAATCTAATATTCTAATAATTCAATTAAGATATTGACAACAATACACCATTTTGATATCCTTTAACACGTTAGTAGTTTAGCAAGAGAAAGTGTAACTGCTATATGGCAATTAATCTAATAAATAAGGGGATATTTAATAATGAAGCGAATTTTTACATTACTTTTCACGCTGACAGCGATACTTGCTCTAGCAGCTTGTGGTAACTCAGGAGACAAGTCGAGTGCCACTGATAGTTCGACAGATTCATCCAAAACAACAGATAAAGTGATAATCGGAATCGATGACAAGTTTGCGCCATTAGGATTCCGTGATGATAAAAATGAAATTGTAGGCTTTGATATCGACTTAGCACGTGCTGCTGCCGAACATATGGGCATGGAAGCAGAATTTCAACCAATCGATTGGAAAACGAAAGAGGCTGAATTAATAAGCGGTCGTATCGACTTAATTTGGAACGGTTATACCATTACAGATGAGCGCAAAGAAAAGGTATTATTTACTAAGCCTTATTTGGAAAATTCACAAGCCGTCATTACATTAAAAAAATCACCGATGAAAACACTTAACGATTTAGCAGGAAAAGAAGTTGGTCTTCAAGCACAATCTTCAGCTGCAGAAGCACTAAATGCCAACCCAATCCACAAAGAAGTGAAAAACGTTACAGAGTTTGCAGATAATGTGTTAGCTTTAACCGATTTAAAAACAGGTCGCTTAGATGCAGTCATTATTGATGCCGTTGTGGCGGAATATTACATGACGCAAGAGCCTGAAACATTCAAACTATTAGATGAAACATTAGCCCCGGAGCAATATGGTATTGGTGTTAAACCAGGAAACGAAGCTTTATTAGAAAAGCTCCAAGCCGCTTTAGATAAAATGAATGAAGATGGTACATCAGCTGAAATTTCTACTAAATGGTTCGGTGAAGATAAAGTATTGAAATAAAGGGATTTCTTTATTAGTACAAGATAATTGAATGTTATCTGACAAGAGTTTCCTCGTGAAACTCTTATCTTTTTGGAGGGAAAATAGTTATGGCAGATTACTGGCAAACAATGATTTTGCCGATGCTCGATGGCGCAAAAATGACGGTGCTGCTGTTCATTATCGCCATTGTTGTATCGATTCCACTTGGTTTCTTACTTACATTAGCTGCAAAGAGTCGTATCAAACCATTGTCTTGGTTTGCGCATACGTATATTTATGTCATGCGTGGCACACCGCTGTTGCTACAATTGTTATTAATCTGCTTCGGTTTGCCGATGGTACCTGTAATCGGTGAATATCTGGTGCTAGATCGTTTTGTTGCTGCATGTCTTGGCTTTATTTTAAATTACGCTGCTTATTTTGCCGAAATTTTCCGAGGTGGCTTATTAGCGATTGATAAAGGTCAGTACGAAGCGGCACAAGTATTAGGTTTGTCAAAATGGCAAACAACAACACGCATTATTTTGCCACAAATGTTTCGCGTAGCATTACCGGCTTTATCGAATGAATCGGTCACGTTAATTAAGGACACAGCACTTCTTTACGCAGTCGCTGTACCGGAATTACTGCATTTTGCACAAACAGCTGTAAACCGTGACTTTACCATTGTGCCGTTCTTTATTGCAGGTATTATTTATTTAGTGATGACGCTTGTCTTAACAATATTCTTTAAGTGGCTAGAAAAACGTTTTAAATTTGAATAGAGGTGACACGAATGGCACTGCTTGAAGTATCGAATTTGAAGAAATCCTTTGGCGAGTTAGAGGTGCTAAAGACAATCACATTTAATATAGAAAAAAACGATGTCGTAGCTGTTATTGGTCCTTCGGGATCTGGTAAAAGTACCATGCTTCGAAGCTTAATTCATTTAGAAGAAATCAATGGGGGAAGCATTTCTGTCGATGGTGACTATTTAGTCAAAGACGGTGCATATGCCAAGCAACATGATATTAAAAAAATTACGGCAAAAATGGGTATGGTATTTCAGCATTTTAACCTATTCCCACATTTAACAGTACAGCAAAATCTTGAAATAGCGCCAGGCTTGCTGAAAACAGAATCAGCTGAAGCCATTAGCCGTCGCTGTCAGGATTTACTACAAAAAATCGGTCTTGCTGACAAAGCACAAGCTTATCCAGCGAATTTATCGGGCGGTCAAAAACAACGCGTAGCTATCGCACGTGCACTTATGATGAACCCTCAAATTTTATTATTTGATGAACCGACATCAGCCCTTGATCCAGAACTGACAGGTGAAGTATTAAAAGTGATGAAAGATTTAGCGGAAGATCAAATGACAATGATTGTTGTAACACACGAAATGGGCTTTGCACGCGAAGTCGCAAACAAAGTCGTCTTTATGGATGGCGGCGACATCATCGAAGCAAACCATCCAGAAGTGTTCTTTACAAATCCAAAGCACGAGCGGACAAAAGCATTTTTACAAAGGAATTTGAAATGATATATAAAAGCTGTCTCATTTGAGATGGCTTTTTTATAGAGATAAATACGGCCGTTGATTTCCGCCGCGGGCGGACGCTTTCCGCGGGCACACACGTAAGCCGCAACCCTCGCTACGCGCGGTTTGTTGCGTCTTACGTTATGTGCTTTCCCGCAGGAGTCGTCGCCCTCCGCTCCAATCAACTGAATGAAAGTAAAATGCATCAAGAGTATACCTATTGCCTTTTTGCCTTTTGGCAAACACTTCTGCTGCCTCAGTAAATATTTAACTAAATGTCGGGTATTAAAAGTAAACTTCATTCCTTTTGTAGATTTTCTGGCTTACCCCTTCTAGAATCACCTGTAAACCCATGGAATCGCCAGTAAAACTTCAGCTAACGCCACGAAACCCTCGGAAATCGCCATGAAAACCATAGAAAACGCCACGAAACTAAGAGCAATCGCCATTACGAAAAATTTGCAAGGAAATCTACATTAAATTTATTGACACTCTTTATGGTGAGATTTTAGAATAATCTTAAAAAATCTTCTCTTGAAAACTTCATTTTGTCTTGTAGAGAACTAAAAAGGATTTTATCTAAATCTATTTTAATTTTCCAGCATGACCATCACTTCACTACGAAAAAACCTACAGAATAACTCTCTTCTCTTTAGAGAGCCCATCCATGTTGGAATTAATTTTAACAACTACATAGCAAGGATGGATGATACAGTTAAAATAAATCTATACAAATGTATAAAAATATAGTTGTTTTTTTATAGTTATTTCAGGTGTTAACTTTTGAAGTATTACGTAATAGGGATATTTGTAAATAACATATTCAAAATAGTGAAAAGGGAGTTACTTGAGGATGATACTAGCAAAGAAAGTTAGGTTGTACCCAAGTGAATCACAACAACAAAAGCTGTGGCAATCAGTAGGAACAGCAAGATTTGTTTATAATTGGACACTTGCTAAACAAGAAGACAATTATAAAAATGGCGGTAAATTCATATCGGATGGTGTTCTTAGAAAAGAATTAACGCAACTAAAGAAAGCGGAATTGTCTTGGTTACATGAAGTATCAAGCAATGTAGCCAAACAGGCTGTTAAAGATGCCTGTGATGCGTATAAAAAGTTTTTTAAAGGACTAACCAATAAACCACTATTTAAAAGCAGAAAAAAGAGCAAAAAATCCTTCTATAATGACAATGTAAAGTTAAAAGTCAAAGATGGAAAGATGGTACTCATTGAAAAAGTGGGTTGGATAAAAACCAACGAACAGTTGCCTATCGGTGTTAAATATAGTAACCCACGGATAAGCTACGATAATAAGTATTGGTACCTATCTGTCGGTATCGAGCGAGAAGAAACTCAAGAAGAATTAACCGATGTATCATTAGGGATAGATGTTGGAATGAAAGCATTAGCCGTTTGTTCAAACGGCCATGTGTTTAAAAATATAAATAAAACTTATTTAGTTAGGAAAATCGAAAAAAGATTAAAAAGACTACAAAAACAAGTAAGTAGAAAATATCAACAAAATAAAAAAGGAAAGGAGTATGTCAAAACTAAAAATATTATAAAACTTGAAAAACGGATACGACAAGTACACAGAAGATTGGCTAATATACGGCATAATTATCTTCATCAAACGACAACAAGTATAGTGAAAACCAAGCCATACAGAGTTGTAATAGAAGATTTAAATGTTAAAGGCATGATGAAAAATAAACATCTATCGGATGCGATAAGAAAACAAGGTTTCTATGAATTTAGACGACAGCTTGAATATAAGTGTAAATTTAGGGGGATTACGTGCGTAGTAGCAGATAGATTTTATCCATCATCCAAGACTTGTAGCCGATGTGGGGAGATTAAAACGGACTTAAGGCTCAAAGATAGGGTATATAACTGCCCTTGTGGCTTTTCCATTGATAGAGATTTGAACGCAAGTATTAATCTTTCTAGATATAAATTAGCGTGATATCACGAATAGATAACGCTAATATGTAGGATGCGTTGTATCCGAATTTACGCCCTTGGAGAGTTATACCAAACGAAAGTAGCTATCAGCAAAATCGGACTCGTAGAACAGGGAATCAAACAAGATTTATAAATATTTATAGATTTTTGGCAACGGTGAACGCTATCAATAAAGAATTTGGTGTGTTTTTATCTCTGATTATTTTCTTTCTTTGTTTTTTCACCTTCGGACAATTGGCAATAAAAAGTGACAACCACTATATAAAAGTAGCTGTACTGGATAGTGGTATTAATAAAGAGTTGGATTTCTTTCAAGGCGTCGTATTTGAAGAAGTCAATCTCATTCATCCTGGTGAAAAGATTGTTGATGATTTTAATCATGGTACGCCAGTGGCGGGAATTATTGTGGGAGAAGGAAATGCTCCGTTTGGTAGGAATTTAAAAATATACGATATTAAATTATTAGATGAAAAAGGCAATGGTACGATTGACCATTTAATAGAAGCTATTAATTGGTGTATAGATAAAAAGGTAGACTTCGTGAATATTAGTTTTGGCTTTCAAACACCACATGCAGAACTAGAATCGATCATTAACAAAGCATTAGAACAAGGGATTACCATTGTCGCCGCAGCTGGCAATACATATGGTTTAGCAACCGACTATCCAGCAAAATTGGATGGTGTACTGTCCATTGGTTCAATAAATGAACAAAATAAACGCTCCTCTTTTTCAGCTATTGGAAAAATTGATTATGTTTTTAACGGGGAGGATGTACAAAGTATTAATCATCATGGTCAAGCATCTGACTTTACGGGCACCTCTTTTGCAGCTGCATATGCAACACATCTATTTATTCAGTTGAAAGAAACATATAAGGAGGTTGAGACAAAGGAAAATTTTAATGCTTTCTTACAACAATATACTGTGACAAAAGATTTTTGGCATGAAGCTGAATATGGTAAAGGTACAATATTTATACAATAATAAAGGGGAAATGAAACGATGAAATGGAAAAAACACTTCATATCTATTATTATTGCAGGGTTGCTATTTGCAAATATTGGGCCCCATTTGATTGCTGCACAGGAAGATGTTGTAGTGTCTGATGAGCCTATTGTGATGATTTCCGTAGATGATATACAAGACGTTAATACAGAAGAATACCAACAAGAACTATACGATGAATTAAATAAAAATCTTATTTATTCTGATGATAGTACGATAAATATTCGCAATATTGAAATATACGATAACGAATTACATGTCCAAACAACTTTTGAGTCCGAGGATTTGAAAGCCGATTTAGACATCAAATTTGATAGTGAAAGCGAAGAAATTTTAATCGATAGTGTTATCGAAGAAAACGGCATCGTCGAGCATAACAATTATCGTGTGACGATGCAACAACTGGAAGAAGACTATTATAGTACAATCTTTACGGATTTAGAAACGCAGGAAACGTATGAAAGCAATCCTGCAAGGTTAGAGGCATCGATTATACATGCCCTTGTATACAGAATCGGTAGTGCGATTATTCAATATACAATAAAAAAAATCGGTACTAAAAAAATCCTGCAAATTGGCAAACGCTCATTTTACAGCAAGTCAAAAGATGCAGCGAAAAAAGCTGTAGCCAACTTTACAGATATCACTTTGGATGTAGGCGGTGGTAAAAAGGTTTACTTTACGAAAGCTAAAATGAGACATATTTTAGAAAGACATCATCCGAATTATTGGACTGGAAAGGATAATAAGTCATTTTTTGATCCAGATTTATCGGTTAATGATATTAAAAATATTGTTATTACAGTAATTAACAAAAATAAATTAACGATATCTAAACAGTTAAATAAACAGCAAAAGATAAGTGTTCGAGCCAAAGTAAATGGAATTGAATATGAAGTTAATTTCAATGGGCATGGGCATGTTAGTACAGCATACCCTGTAGGAAAATAAAAGAAAGTGAAGTGTTTAGGATGGAAAATATAAAACTCGAAACATTTATAGGCGAAGAAAATCTAAATGCTTTTCCAGATTTAGTGATTGAAAGATATCCTATTTCTAATCCTTTAGCAATTGAAAAGGCACAGAAGATTTTAGAAGAAAATGAGGGTGATTATTTATGTGGCTTTGTTTCTTTGATTTATAATGGTGTGATGATTTTTGGAGAAGAACAAATAACGGAAAGTTTATTAGATACGTGGTGGGATTTAATTTATATTTTTAATAGTCATTATGACGGAAGCAGACACAGGATTGTTTTTCTAGATAATCATCCCTATATTGATACTACAATTCAAGAAATTGATCAGTTTTATGAAATACAACTGAATCGAAACCAGCGCTTTTTCGTGCCAATTGAGCCATTTCGAAATGAAGTGAAGCGAGAATTTTTCGCATTCATGGAGTTTTGTAAAAATGAAAAACTACAGTTTTCCGAAGATAGTTCTTATCGGGGGCTTTTAGAGACATATGTAAAATTACTTCAACTTGAAGATATATAAATTTAGACGGCAAAATTATAGAGAGGAGACTGCTTGATAAATTCAAGCAGTCCCCACGTTGTATTTCTATTGGAATGCTCATAAATATGAGGTGTCGTATGAACAATCTTAAGATTGAAACATTTATTGGTCGACAATATTATAGCTCTTTTCCAGAATTAATAACTGAGGCAGTTTCTATTACGAATCCTTTAGCTTTTGAAAAGGCTAAGAATATTTTGGAGGAAAATGAGGGGAATTACTTATGTGGATTTGTAAGCTTAATATATAATGATGTAATAATTTTGGTGAAGAGCAATTAACGGAAAATTTATTAGATACATGGAGTGATTTAGTTTATATTTTGGACCACAGATATGATGGAGGTATTCATAATATCATCTTTTTGGATAATGCAACTTATGATGCTGAAATTGAAATAATTGGTCAACATTATCAAATTCACCTTGATAGTTCCCAGAGCTTCCAATTGCCTATAGAGCCATTTAAAAATGAGGTGAAAAATGGTTTTATTGAATTTATAGACTTTTGTAAAAATGGAAACTTTTTATTCTCGGACGAAAGTTTATAATTTAGGGTTTTTAACAGAAGACTCATTTTCAAAAAAAGTGTGGTGCTTTGTATGAATAAACTAAAGATCGAAACATTTATAGGTGATGAAGATCTAAATGCTCCTGCTTATAAAATTGAAAGCTACCCGATTACCAATCCTTTAGCGGTAGAAAAAGCACAGAAGATTTTAGAGGAAAATGAAGGTGATTACTTATGTGGCTTTGTCAGTTTGATTTATAATAATGTGGTGATTTTCGACGAAGAGCAAATAACGGAAAGTTTATTAGAAACGTGGAGTGATTTAATTTATATTTTTAATAAATACTATGACGGAAGAAATCATGGAATTGTTTTTTTAGATAATGCTTTCTATAATGATACGGTAATTCAAGAAGCTGGTGAGTTTTATGAAATACAACTAGATTGTCACCAACGCTTTCTAGTTCCTATCGAACTTTTTAAAAATGAAGTGAAAAAGGAATTTTTTAAATTTGTGGAATTTTGTAAAAATGAAAAACTACAGTTTTCCAAGGAGAGTTCTTATCGTGGACTTTTAGAAACATACGAAGAATTAATTCAATATAAAGAGGAAAAAAATTAGTTGGCCAAAATTTAATATATAGAAGGGAGACTACTTGTCTACGAGTAGTCCCCACGATGTTTTTTGGATTACTCATAAGTGTGAGGTGTCGTATGAATAAACTAAAAATCGAAACATTTATAGGGGAAGAAGATTTCAATGCTCCTGTTTATAAAATCGAAAGTTTTTCTATTACCAATCCATTAGCTTTGGAAAAGGCACAGAACATTTTAGAAGAAAACGAAGGTGATTACTTAAGTGGTTTTATAAGCTTGATTTATAATAATATGGTGATTTTCGACGAAGAGCAAATAACAGAAAGCTTACTAGATACGTGGAGTAGTTTAAGTAATATTTTAGAAAGTAGTTATGATGGGAGCAAAGAGGAGATAATTTTTTTGGATAATTATCCATATATCGATACTACAATTCAAGAAAATGGGCAATATTATTAAATTCAACTTGATCGTTACCAGTGTTTTCTTGTACCGATTAAACCTTTTCAAGAAGAACTGAAAAAGGAATTTTTTAAATTTGTAGAGTTTTGTAACAATGAAAAACTTTGGTTTTCTGAAGAAAGTTCTTATCGTGGGCTTTTAGAAACATACAATGAATTAAAAATAAGCGAATAGGGGATTGCTTGTGTTTAGCGAGCAGTCCCCACTATATTGTTTCTAATTTTTTTCTTTTTGAATAGCGTTGCGTGCTAATGCATCTGCCGCTTTATTTTGCCCATCTGGAATCCATTTGATGAAAAATAAATCAAAGTTGCTTGCCAGTTTTAACGCTTGCTCAAGAAAAGGTTTAAATTCTTCGTTTTTGACATATTCTTTTTCTATAGATGCAACGACCACTTTTGAATCGGAACGGACGGAGACAAGATTTGTGCCAAGCTTTTGTGCTTCCTCTAGGCCGCGCACTAAGGCGGTGAATTCGGCAATATGATTATTTGTATGTCCGATGTATTCACTAATTTGTACGTGATGGCCTTCTCCTTTAATAAAAATGCCAATGCCGCTAGGACCAGGATTGCCTGCGCTTGCCGCATCGATATAGACCTCTAACATGAAAATCCCTACTTTGCGATTAGACTTCCATTTTATTGTACAGCAATCGTACTGTTTGACAACCTCCAAAAGAATGAAACAGTTTTTGTTAAATAAGGATGAACAAAATAGTTGCTTGTACACAATGTTCACTTCATAATAGAAAGACATGAAATTTGGACGTGAAAGGGGCGAATGTTCTTAATGGATAAAGTGATGGTTATGAAAGATATTGATGAACTACATGATATGTACTGTGCTGATTGCTTAGTCATTAAGCAGCTGCGGAAAGAACGTGGGAAACAAGGAGCCCATCGTTTTTGTATTGAGGCATGTACAGTAGGGGAGCGACTGCAATTTTTAGGGGAAGAGCTAATGAAAGTATATAGCAAATAAGGCACTATTTGTATGAACTCTCACAAAAATACTCTATAAGAAATTTTTATGCGTAAAATAATCATATTTTGTGCTTTTCTTGCATAAATAACTATATGTTCGGAAATAATAAAATTGGTTGGTTACCATAGAAAAAGCTACCTTGTTGTTCTGCAATGCAGATAACAAACGTAGCTTTTTTCTATTTATAGGCAATGAAAAATCGCCGATAGAAGTCTATGAATCGCCGGTAAATCTAGAGAAATCGCCGATAGAAGTCTATGAATCGCGGGTAAACTTTGAGAAACCGCTGATAGAACCCCGTGAATCGCGGGTAAACCAAGAGAAATCGCTGATAGAAGTCCATAAATCTCCAGTAAACTCGTGAGAATCGCCACTAAACTGGTGAAAGTACCACCATAGCAAAAAAGTGATAGATTGAATGCAATCAATCTATCACTTTTTCTATTTATTATTTTGTTTCAGCGTATTGGCTTAAGTCTTGATAGTATTTTGTTAAAGAGGATGGAGAAATATCGAAAGTCGCTGCAATTTCTTTCACTGTTAAAGAAAGCGATTCAAATAGCTCTTTTTCCTGACCATAACGAATGGCACCTGCTGCGATAGCTGCTTCTTTACGTGCAGATGGTTGTCCTTCGATTAAGTAATCTTCTAATAATTCAAGCATTGGCGCTGTTTCACGCTCATTTTGCTCAAGGAATTCCTTCACTTGTGCAATAACACCGTTCTCGAAGCTCGTGAATTCTTCACCTTTGTAGCCATTCGACACAAGGAGTTCCCAGAATGAAAGATGATCTTCTTTTAAGAATGTTTGTACTTTCTTGTTAGAAGCTTCAAAGTTTTCTTTTAGTTTCACAAATACCTTTTCGTGGTCTTGTGGGAAGAATATAAGTGTAGACACCGCTAAATAATGGGCTTCTTGCTTCGTGCCATCAGGAAGGATGAACGCAAAGACATGCATTCCCTCAGGAATTGGCTTATCATTTTCGCGACGAATATAAATTTCTTCATTAGATAGAACATGACTCGCTTTAAAATATTTTTCTTCAACAACAGTCACTGTACCGATAAATAGTGTTGGTTGTGACCAGCCCTCTAGCACTTTTAACGTAGAAGGTCTCACCGTCTTTTTCTTCGCTTTCTTTAAATAACCTTTCCAAATAGATGGCTCTTGATGGAAGAAGAAGTCGTCTAACGCAATCGCTTCGATCAGCTCACGTTGTAGTACGCTCTCTAATTTAGGCTGCCATGTGCCAACATGTTCGATATAAGCACGAACATCTTTGCGTTCTGGATATTCTAGATAAAATGTTTGCAGTACACGCTCTAGTTCTTCGATTGCTACAGCTTCCACTGTAACTTGCTGTTTACCTTCACAACATTTTTTGTATTTTTTGCCGCTACCGCATGGGCATGGATCATTACGTTTTACCATAATTAGAAACACTTCCTTTGAAAATTGTTAGTGGATTTTTGCTAAATAAATTGCGTACTATTAATAATAACGGTACTTTTGTACGAAGAAAAATGATTATCTATTTTGAAATATCAAAAAAGTTGTTGGGACGAGCCCTCATTCTAGTATATGTATGAGTTTCCTCGCGTAGAACTAAAAAATGAAAACCATCTACGCACTGGAACGTAGATGGTAACGTTAAACCTATTAAGCTTCCATTTCGGCTGTTAGTCTTTCAAGCTCATCAATTAAATGACCGATGTAAGCAATTGTATCTCGTAGCGGTTGATCTGTTGTAACGTCCACACCTGCCATTTGTGCTAATTCAACAGGTGATTTAGTGCCACCTGCTTGTAATACTTTTAGCCATTCTTCTACAGCAGTATCGCCTTCTTTTAAAATACGTTGGGATACTTGGGTAGAAATCGTTAAGCCAGCACTATATGTGTATGGATATAAGCCCATGTAATAATGAGGCTGACGCATCCAAGTTAGCTCAGCACCTTCTGAAATAGTAACAGTGTCGCCCCAGAAATCTTCTAAAACTGTCCGTTTTAAATCATTTAACACAGTGGCATTAACAGATTCGCCTGCGTCTACTAATTCATACACTTTGCGCTGATAGGCTGCTTCTAATAAATGTGTAACGAAGTTATGATAATACGTTTTCGCTACGATATTTGAAATAACCCAACGTTTAAAGCGTTTATCATCGTTATGAGTCAATAAATAGTTTGCTAGCAACATTTCATTCATTGTCGATGGCGCCTCAATAAAGTATAGGGATGGGCGACTATTTAAATATGATTGATGTGCATGGGCATTGACAAAATGACCGGCGTGACCAAGCTCGTGGATAAGCGTAAATACTTCATTCATACGTTCATTCCATGACATTAAAATGTAAGGATGAGTGCCGTATGGGCTTGAGCAAAATGCACCTGTAGATTTGCCTTTATTCGGTGCATAATCAATCCAACGATCGTTGAACGCACTTTCAATCATTTGCTCGTAATCTTTGCCCATTACCGCTAATGATTTTTCAACATAATCTTTTGCTTCAGCCATTGTTAATTTTGGATCATAACTTGGATCGAGCGCTATTTTTAAATCAGCAAATGTCAATTTTTCTAAGCCATGCGCTTTTTGCACAAGCTTTGCATAACGGCACATATGTGGGGCAAGCTCTTTCGTAATCAAGTCAATTTGACGATTATATAGCGAACGATCTACATCTTGGTCAAATAATAAATAGTCAATAACAGAATCGAAACCACGTAAGTCTGCGATTGTTTTTTCTTGCTGAATATGTGTGTTGTACACTTTGGCAGTTGTCTGTTGATACTCACGCAGTTTATTAGAAAATGCATCAAATGCAGCACGGCGAGTCGTTGTATCGGTTTCAAGCTCCCAATCATTTTCAAATAACACATAACTAAGCGGGTGCTTTTTGCCATTGGCTTCAAACTCGCCAAAATGCATATCAACGAGCTTTGTTGTGTTATAAATTTCATAAGGTGCATCAAATGTAGAGCTCAAAGCAGCGAGCGCTTTTTCGACTTCGGGATGTAGTTGATGTGGTTTTTGTTTTAAAAGCTCTGTTATATAGCGTTGATAGAGTGGGCTAGATGCAGCTGCTTCCTCTAAAATTGCTTCATCTAATGCAAGCAATTCACTATGAACAAAAGCAATAGAGCTGCTAATTTTACCAACTGCCGTACTAAATTTTGCTGCACGCATTTGCGCGACATCATCCGTACGATCAGCCTGAATATTTAAACTTGCATAAGTGCCAAGAGGGACAATGCCAACTTGTAATGCCTCAAAAGCTGTTAGTACTTCAATGACTTTTTGTGCATCGGAAATAGTACCTTTATATGTGCTTTCAAATTTTACTGCTTCTTTTACAAACTGAGCTAAAGCAGGTTCAAAATCAGCATCATTTTCAAGTAAATCTTGTAAATTCCACGTTTCTTCCACTGCAACATCTTTGCGTAATGGTAATACTTCCATGTAAGAACACCCCTTTTAACGTAAGTGATTCCATTATAACGAAACTATTTCGAAAAGTGAAATAATTTTAGAGATAAAATTTACGATAGTAATAGTGCGTTTTTTTCTAAAAAAATGTTCAGGTTCATCATTTTTTGATGTTTAAAAATGTGTTAGTGGGGAAAATAAGAGGTATAGCCAATGCACAAACTAACCAATACTAAAGGCTAGTATGAAGAATTATTGGAGGAGATATTATGACACAAAATTTAAACAAACAATTAAATAAGCTAGTAGCAACATGGTCCGTCTTATATACAAAATTGCATAACTACCACTGGTATGTAACGGGCAGTTCGTTTTTCACGTTGCATGAAAAATTTGAAGAGTTATATAATGAAACAACATTAAATTTAGATGAAATTGCGGAGCGTATTCTTTCAAAAGAAGGTAAACCTGTAGCCACATTAAAAGAACACTTAGAGCTTTCTTATATTGAAGAAGCAACGGGTAAAGAAACGACAGATGAAATGGTCGCATCAACAATCTCAGACTTCCAAAAGTTAATGAAAGCGACAAATTCTACAATGGAGCTAGCGGCTGAAGAGGGCGATGATCGTACAGAAGATATGCTAAATGCTATGTATCAGTCTCTTGAAAAACATACTTGGATGTTGAAAGCATTTCTTAATAAGTAACATTAAAACGAACATACAGAACAACGGTAAAGGCAATTCCTCTGACACGATGTGTATTGAGTGAGCCATTAACATTAGGAGGACATAAACAACATGAACGAACAAAATCCACATATTGAAGTGGCGCACTCGAAAGAGGAAATGCTCGATATATTAACAAATATGCACAGTCAAGGTTTTCATACAAGTGATATTCATATTATTGCGAAAGACGCCACGCCATTTGAAGACATTAAATGGGATACTGAGGTAAACACACATGAGGCGGGTAATTGGGTCGATCAATTTAAATCATGGTTTACGGGTGAATCTGCCGTTAAGGAAGGCATCAAGCGTTTTCATTTAAGTGAAGGGCAAACGGCGTATTATGCACAGCTTGTAGAGCATGGAGCGATTGTCGTATTTGCTGAACGTGAAACAGATGCTCGGGTACAAATTGCTATTGACCAAGAAGAAAATCGCTATCGTCATAATCCGCTTGAACCGCGTGTTACAGCGCCAGAGCCATTTATTGATACGATAGATAATGCTGAGACTCCTCAGCAGCGAGAGAATCGGTTAATAGCTGAAGAGCGTGTGGAAGAAGCGGAACAATTGAATACCGAGAAAACTGAATAAGCAAAGCCCCCTCAATAAAAAAAGGGGGCTTTTTATATTTACATTTCTATTCATTACCTTAACAATTATAATAGTATAAAAATGACGGATATGCCGAAAGGACAGCCCACCATATGCCAAAGGGAAGAAAAACAACTTTAGATGAACGAATTCAAATCGTTTACTATTGTTTACAGAACGACAACAACTATCAACTAACAGCAGATACCTATCAAGTATCCTACCAACAAGTTTATCAATGGGTTAAAAAATATCAAGCTGGTGACGAGGCGTCTCTGCAAGATAAACGTGGTCGCAGTAAAGAAGAACAAGAGCGAACATCAGCAGAGCAATTCAAAATGGAAATCAAACTACTGGAACGCGAAAATGAACGGCTACGTACAGAAAATGCGTTATTAAAAAAGCTAGAAGAGCTCGAGAGGAGGAGAAGCATGTCCTAGATAAATATACGGCCATCCAAGCACTACATCACAACGACAACTATTCCATCTCCCTACTATGTGAATGCGCAGGCATTGCACGCTCGGCTTACTATAAATGGACACAGCGAACACCAACGACAAGACAACAGGAAAATGACGAGATTTTAAAAGAAATAAGCGAGCTATATGAACAGGGACAAACAAACTATGGCTATCGTAAAATGACCCGACATCTAAACGAAAAATACAATAAACAATATAATCATAAACGGGTTTACCGGTTGATGAAATTAGCAAGTCTGCAATCGGGAGGGTGTAATACATTTTTAAAAAATCCTACTGACAATCTAAATGATGAATAAAATTTGCAAAATGTAAAGCTCAAAATGCTAGTATTATTAGCGCTTTGAGTTTTTTTATTATTTATTGACCAATAATTGGCGTACTTTTATAATCTATAAAAAATAAGGGAAACTAGATGGAGGGATGGTAAATGAATGAGTATACAACAATTGATTTTGAAATGATGATTAGTGGAGAACCTGACTACATATCAAATAAAGATAATCGAAATGTTTCGTGTCTTTTGAGTGTAGATGCTATTTTACAAATTCAAATAAATGGGGCGTAATATTTTGAAGAAGAACTAGCTATTCTAGAATTTTATAAGTCGTTGTATGAGTGGAAAGTAAGAATCAAAGAAAATGAGGTACTAGCATTTCATTATTATTCAGTAGAGTATGATAATTATGAAGATGGAGCTATCCTTTCATTGATACCGTTTTCTACCAAAGCTCGTGTAAAATCAATTTGGGCAAAAGCTAGCGTTTATAATGTTTTTGATTTAGATTATATTGTTAATGAATTTTTATCTTTAGAGAAAAAACTTAAAGAAGATATTGAAAGTTATTTTAAGATTGATTTAGGGAAGTTTATTAAACATATTCCCTATAGTGTCACGGGTAGATAAATTTGATTTTGAGTAATTTATTCATTCAATAAAAACATTAAACAGTAGCCACCGTTCCAATAAAATTGATCGGTGGTTTACTAATTTAAAAAAGAATTTTATGAACCCTACTCGTTAAAAATTGCCTATACATCGTTCCAACGATAATAAACAAACTTCACATTTTGTCCATGCATGGTAAACTCCTCACTACTTGTGCCAGTGTAGGTAAAGCCATTTTTCTCTAATATTTTTTGGGATGCGATATTGTTTGTTGTCGTTTTCGCAGCAATTTGTCGTATGTCTTGATTGCCCACGTTCGCTAATAACAACTGTAACGCCATATTTGCAATGCCTTGGCCAATATGTTTCTCACCAACTCGGTAACCGATATGACCGAGCTGTTGCTCTTTATCGATATCGGTTAAATTTAGGCGGCCAACGATTTGTCCAAGTTCATTTTTGATTAGATAGAAGAAAGATAGCTTTTGCGCTTGCTCATCTAATAGCATAATGTTTTTCTCTTTAAAAATAGTAAAATCATAATAATCCTCGCCACGACTAGGCACCATTTTTTCAAAATATGCCCGGTTTTCAAGCTCAAATGCATATAAATTTTCCATTTCATGATAGGCCAATTCGTTTAATGTAATCTTCATAAAGTCTCCTATGTTGGATCGGTTTTATTCCATTGTACAATAAAGTGCGTTAGTGGAATATATTTACTGTCAAAGATTCTAGGGAGGGAAAATTTTACTTCACTTATTATTTTTATTTTATTTATTGTGTCTACTTGACAGGGTTCGTTGTTTTATTGCATACTAAAACCTATAAAAAACAATAATTTGGAGGGGTAATTATGCCACAAGATTTAAACAAGGAATTGAATAAACTAGTAGCAACTTGGTCAGTACTGTATACGAAACTACATAACTATCATTGGTATGTAACCGGTAATGCCTTTTTTACACTCCATGCAAAATTTGAAGAATTATATAATGAGGTTACATTGAATTTCGATGATACGGCAGAGCGTATACTGTCAAAAGGTGGAGAGCCAGTTGCCACGTTAAAAGAGTATCTCGAACTTTCACATGTAGATGAAGCAACAGGGAAAGAAACAGCAGATGAAATGGTAGCGACTACTATTTCAGATTTTGAAAAACAAATGAAAGCTATTCATAATGCAATGCAGCTAGCCGCAGAAGAAGGAGATGACCGTACAGAAGATTTACTCAATGCGATGTACCAATCTCTTGAAAAACATACTTGGATGTTAAAAGCCTTTCTTGATAAAAAATCTGCATAATAGAATAAATGGAAGCACTTGGCGTTTAGAACACAACGCCAAGTGCTTTTTTTATCCCTATTCAAAAGCAATATGACAAAAAGGCAACAGAAGGCAAAATGATGTAACAATTATTACAGTTCGATAAAGGATGCATAAACGAGGTTTTTGGAGAAAGTAGCGGGGTACATACATAGTAAGCCTTACAAATTAGGAGGAATTGAACATGATGAATGAACAAAACCCAAAAATTGAAGTTGCCCATACGAGAGAAGAGATGTTTCATATTTTAAAATGTATGCGCATGGAAGGTTATGACACAGATGAGATTCATATTATTTCGAAAGAAGCACACGAAATTGATGATGTAAAATCGAATGTTGATGTGAAAACACATGAGGCAGGTAATTGGTTTGACCAAATTAAATCTTGGTTTACAGGTGAAACGGCTGTTACGGAAGGTTTAAAACGTTTTGATCTTACAGAAGGTCAAACGGCTTACTACGCTCAACTTGTGGAGGAAGGTGCCATTGTCTTATATGCTGAACATAATGACAATCCTAATACGTCCACGCTAATCGCTGATTCGAAACGCGCTGAACTTGATCCATTCGATACACGAGCAACACCACCTGAATCGATTGTGAATGAAACACCGGAACAACGTGAGGAACGTCTAAAAGCAGAAGAGCGTTTAAATGATGCTGAACAAATGAGAAGATATTTATAATTTTAATGAGCAATGAAAAAAGTGAAATGGCCATTACGCCATTTCACATTTTCTTTTATTTCAGAAGTCATGTGCATACTTAATGCATCACTTTTTCTTGTTCGTGTTTTCTCATAAATCGTAAAATATGTAAATGCTCTAATTGCGCAACAAGATTTCCAATTAATATAAAGCTTCCGCCAATAACTAGTTTTACTGTTAGCCCTTCACCGATAAACATCATGGCAAACATCGCCGCAAAAATCGGCTCTAAAGAGAAAATTAGCCCTGTATGTGTAGCAGATGTATACTGTTGTGCAACAGTTTGCCCAACGAAGCAAAATGCGCTACAGATAATGCCTAGCCCTAAAATCGCAATCCACGAAGTAGTAGAATTCGGGAGTGTAGGTGTTTCAAAAAGTAATGTTAAAACAAGGGCATATAAGCCAGCGAAACCGAGTTGGTAAATGCCATAGGAAATGGATTCGACACTACGAGTAAATTTCCCGTTTAACAGTAAATAAATAGAATAACATAGTGCCGCGATTGCGACTAAAATATCGCCTGTTTGGAACGTAAAAGAATGTTGAACAGTTAAAACAGTAATACCAATCATCGTACATACAATAGCAAAACTTACTGACTTTGAAGGTAATTTTTTGTCGATAAAGCTACTGAATATAGGCACTAGGACGACTGTAAGACTTAAAATAAAGCCTGCGTTGGAAACGGAAGTTGTCTCTAATCCCAATAAGCTAAGTGCAAACACAATGAATAACAACAAACCTTGAATAGCTGCGTATGTTAATGTTTTAAAATCGACTTTTATCATACGTTTGTAAAAAAGTATGCCAGCTACAAAAAATGCGATAATACAGCGTAATGCAACCACGTTATATACAGCCAATGTTTCCAGTCCCATTACCATAAACGTATAAGACAATCCCCAAAACATTGTTACAATGACCATTAATAAATTTGCTTTTCCTTGATTACTCATTTTGCACCTTCTATCTGTGTACTAAAACAGTTTTATACTAAAAATTACTATATATCTTGTGTTGTGATTAGTAAAACGAATGTTTATAATGATTAATATTAAAAAAATTCATGCACAAAGAGGGAATGGGAATGAGTTTAGTTAAATATGAGATTTTGAATAAAGTGGCTGAAGTTTCGAGCTTTACAAAAGCAGCCGATGCCCTTGGTTTAACACAATCGGCAGTGAGCCATGCTGTTTCGAGCTTAGAGAAAGAATGTGGATTTGCCCTTATTCATCGAAGTCGAACAGGTGTGACGTTAACGAGCGAGGGGCAAACAATGCTGCGGGCGATGCGAAATGTTCTCGATGCAGATGAATTATTACAACAAGAAGCGGCACATATTCTTGGCGTAACACGAGGAAAATTACGCATCGGTGTTATTTCTAGTATTTCATCCAACTGGATGCCCGAAATTATCGGTATTATGGACAATCAGTTTCCGGGTATTCAAGTAGAGCTGCGAGAAGGCGATTATTATGAAATTGAACAATGGCTGCAAAGCGGGGAAGTGGATGCAGGCTTTTTAAATGGTCAAAAATCGGCGCAATTTCAATTTATTGAATTAGTACAAGATCCACTGTTATGTATCGTCTCCAATCAAAGCGAGCTCTATAATCGAACAGAAATTGACATTACTGAACTAGAAGATATGCCATTTATTATGACATCATATCGAGGGACAAATGATGTAAGGGTCATTTTAGAACAATACCATGTCAAACCGCATATTCGATTTGAACTGTCAGAGGAGGTGGGAATTATCTCCATGATTTCTCACCATTTAGGCATTTCCATTTTACCGCGTTTAGTCATTAATCGATTGCCATCTTCACTAAAGGCCATCCCGTTAAAGCAAGGTGGATATCGTACGATTGGCCTAGCAATGAAACATCAAGCATCACCCGTGACCAAGAAGTTCGCGGAAATTTTAAGGACATGGTTAAAAGAACAAAATAAGAAATAGGTTATTTTCGCTTTTTACGTTAAAATAGTACATGTAGAATACTTATTATTTCATGATAGCTTGAACAGAAAAGGTGAGTGTGAGTGGGGACATTACAAGGAAAAACCGTACTCATTACAAGTGGGGGAACACTTGAAAAATGGGATCGTGTGCGCGGGCATACGAATTTATCGAAGGGGTCAATGGGCTGTTATTTGGCTGAAGCAGCTCTAGCCGCAGGAGCGGACGTTATTTATATGCACGGCTATTTTGCGCAATTGCCGGTACATCAAGACAAAATGCGTACAATACGCTTTGAAGGGATTGTAGATTTAGGCGACAAGGTTCGTCATGCAGTCCAAAATGAACAAGTAGATATCGTTATTATGGCAGCGGCAGGCTCTGATTGGGTTATCGATAAGGTTTATGACCAATCTGGTAACTTGATGGAAGAAACAGGGAAGATGCCGTCGGACGAGCCGCCTGTTATTCATTTTAAAAAAGCACCAAAAGTATTAGGTCAAATTAAGAGTTGGCAACCGAATGTCACGTTAGTTGGATTTAAACTAGAGGCTACGGATGATGAGCAATTTTTACTGTCCCGTGCACGGCTTCGTATGGAAACAGCGAACGCACAAGTAATGGTTGCTAATAGCTCACAATCACTTTACGGTGGGCAAGAGCCACATTGGATTGTACCTGCCCATGGTGAACCAATCCAAGTAATCGGTAAAGAAGAAACGGCAAAAGTGTTGATAAATTACTTACAGAACGTATAACGATAAGCTGTGTAGAAGATAACATTCTGCACAGCTTTTTTTGTTGTTATTCATAATTTGTGCTGTGTAAAAGTATGTATAAAAGTAAAGATAGTATGCGGTTCAAATGTTGTGAACAGAAGTGCTAATAGAAGGAGTCTTCATAAAATAATAGCGTAAAAATAAAGCTTTTTTCTTAATTTCAAAGTATTCAACTAGGTTTTGTAATATTTATATTGACAATGGGTTTTCTGAATTATAGAATTATTTGCAAGAAACGTATTACGCTTATCGGGAGAGGTGAACAGGCTGAGCTCAATGAAGCCTCGGCAAGCTAGTGATTGACTGCTAGTTTTCTAAGAGTAAGGGGCTGTCCGTTCATCTGGAAGTTTGGATCTCTTTTCTATTCAAAAAGTATGCCAAAAGAAGGGGTGAATCGTATGTCTCAATTATCAAAGATTGATGATAAGAAATTAGAAGTAATAGCGAAGGCTATTCAAAATTTAGAGTTTGGTGAAGTACAAATTACCATTCAAGATGGTGTCATTGTACAAATTAATCGACTTGAGAAGCAAAGATTTCCACAGAAAAAGTAAAGCCCTACTGGCAGAGAGAAAAGCTAAGTCCACCTTAAATCAACCCATTAAGGTGGTCTTAAGCTTTATTTTACATCGGCTAAATTACTCTCAGCTAATACGTCAAACAAAATGCTAGCATCTTTTTCGTCTAAATGAACGTATTGTTGGTCTCCGCGTACTACTTCTAGTGTGTTGTTGTTGGGGCTTATCCAAACGGAATAAGGTATAGCTTTAGCATTGATGCTGGGATTGATAAATTGAAAGATAAATTGATAGTCAGGGGGGCGACCCATATCAACTTTTACTTGCTCCCAGTCGGCATTATGCAATATTTTTTTCACCCGCTTTACATTTTTCGAACTGGTGATTTCTTTAAAATCCTCATAAGTTCCTTCTTCGTTGATTTTTTGAACTTCGATTTTTTGTCGTTCAAAAGTGGTGCAACTTGCCATGATGAAAACGAATAATACAAGGACAAGTATATATTTAAAATAACGCATTACAGTCGTTTCACTCCTTTCCCAGCTAAGATAGTATGTAATACTAAAAAAATAGGTATCTCAAAAGTGATTTTTGAAATACCTATTGCTTATTATTCGTAAAAACTCGTTGGAATTTGCCCAATATGTCTGCGATGATAGAGCAATGGCTCCTTTTGGGCATTATCAATTGCTAACACATGACCTATAAAAATCGTATGGTCACCTGCATCAATCTTGTTATAGGTTTCGCATTGCAGGGTAGCTAATGTCTCATGCAAAATTGGTAACCCATGTGCAGAAGGAGACCATTGAACTTGGGCAAATCGGTCAGCGATTTTACTCGAAAATACCGTACATAAATGCGACTGTTCATTTGCTAAAATATTAACGGCAAATTTTCCGGCGTTACTGAAAAGTGGATGCAGCTGCGATTTTTTATCCAACGACCATAAGATTAGGAGCGGATCAATCGACACCGATGCAAAGGAATTAACGGTTAAGCCAATCGGTTCATGCGCGTCATTATAAGCTGTAACAACTGTGACACCTGTTGGATAATTACCTAAAGCCTGTTTAAAAGCAGTTACTTTGTCTGTCATACATATCACCTCTTGTTATGTTATGGAAAAATCGGGTTGTTTGTTCTTGTAGCATTTTTGCTAGTGCTATTATGGATAGCCTACAAAATAATCCAGTAACTGTAAAGCGGATTAAGATCAATTATTTTAAAAAAATCAATTGAGAGGTTTTTAATGCTGTTATTTCTTGGGTATTATGACGGTATTTTAGCTAAAAAAGGAGTAAACGGTATGTTCCAAGTAGATGGTGTTAAATACGTATTAGGGATTAAAGATGGGCATATTAGACAACTATATCCAAAAAACTAATGTGAGGTGAATATATGATGGGAGTAGTAACAATTAATGAATTTGTTGTAAAAAGAATTATCGACGATTTGGAAGATGCAGTCAACAATCCTGATAAATATACGATAAGCATAAACGATAATTGGGATGAATTTGTTTCTTTTATCAATAACACTCAAAAAAAATATATAGAAGAAGACGGTCTTCTTAGACTTGATGGTGGGTTATCGATTAAATGCTATAATAAAGAAATTTTAGGTGTTCGATATTGGGACTATCTCCCTGAGCTATGGGGATATATTGTCAATGTGATTGAAGATTACTTAGAGGAAGGCATTGGGAAAAGTTATTTTCCTGATCAACCAGTTAAAATACAATTAAAGCAATTAAAAAATAAAAAAGTACAATTTTTATTTGATAACGACGATCATGTGTTAGAATTTGAACAAAAAATGCTATTAGGTATCTTTTTAAATCGTGCTGAAGTCTTTTTTACTGTTCTTGTAAAAGAACTTGATTTGACTAGATATAGCTACGAAATTGAAAGAATTCAAAAATTAAAAACCCGTATATGAATTAATTTATATTGCGTATAACTAATCAAAAAGTGTTAGATTGATTGAATCAATCTAACACTTTTTCTATACCGTTGATATCCGCTGCGGCGGTGCTTTCCGCGGGCACACCGTAAGCTGCAACCCTCACTAACGAAGCGGGCTTGTTGCGTCTTACATCGTGTGCTGTTCTGAGCAGGAGTCACCGCCTGTGCTACCATCAACTTGTGTATTTTTCTAATTCTTAGCTATGGCAAAAGTAAGAACTTAGCCAACAACTACTGCCTTGTCAGAGCCTTCGTTGCCTTTGTTACGTTCACTGCCACCTGGAATAATACGGTTTTCCGTGTCTTTATCGAAGAAGTGGACTTTGTTCATATCTAATGCCAGTGGCAATACTTGGCCTGGCTTAGCAGTGGCATTTGAATCTACACGTGCAATAAATTGATGACCTTCGATTTGCGAATA